>Ga0208490_100147_pt1 | contig 57006 bp, 49 predicted proteins | sample SubbioAug_CSWold_FD_184818 | JGI IMG/M metagenome (GOLD analysis project Ga0208490, IMG submission 184818) | Serpentinite rock and fluid subsurface biosphere microbial communities from McLaughlin Reserve, California, USA - CR11Aug_CSWold (SPAdes) | ecosystem: Environmental > Terrestrial > Deep...
CTGGTGGATAGGCCAGCCCTCGACAGCTGGCAACCCACGAATACGCGAATCGAGGTCCCAGCCTCAAGAACCAGACCGAAGACCCATATCGTCTAGCGCGGGGCCGAGCGGCCGCTTGGCCGGGTCAGCCCTACCTACAGCGGAACAGCCGACAGTGTCGCGTTCACGATCTGCACCGAGATCGAGAAGACGATGATGACGAGCAGGGCCTGCAGGGCGATCGTCGCCCACATCGGGGTGAGGCCCGTGCCGGTGCGGCGGCGCGCCACGATCGAGCGGCCGATCACGTAGACAAGGCTCCAGAGAATCGCCCAGGCCCAGTGAAACGGGCGGTCGATCTGGCGCGCGCGCAGGGCCCGCCAGTCGAGCAGGGCGATGCCGATGCCGGCGATCCAGGCCACGAGGCCGAGGGCGTTTGCCGCGGGCGCCGTGACCGGTGCCCCGCCGGTGACCGTGCCGTCTGGGTCGACCTCGACGGCGGCGAGTGTCTGGGCCAGCACGGCCTCCACGTCGAGCGTGAGCGCCGACCAGATGCTGATCAGCGGCGCGAGAGCCAGCAGCCAGATCCAGATGGTCGTCGGCGAGGTTCCCGCCGGGGCGGGCTGGGGTTCGTAGGCCGGCGCCGTGTAGCGGTGGCGGGTCTTCTCCGACCACTCTTCCCCGTCCCACCAGCGCTCAGCGGCTTCGCCGTTCGGGTCGGGGTACCAGCCGGCCTGCGTCGGTCGTGTCATCGCGTTACTCCTCGAACGTGTTGACCATGGCGTAGGCGGCGCGCTGCAGGTAGTCCCACAGGGCCTCCTCGTGCATCGGGGGCAGCGCGAGTTCGTCGAGCGCCGCGCGCATGTGCGTGAGCCAGCGGTCGCGCGCATCCGGGTTGACCTTAAAGGGCATGTGCCGCATGCGCAGGCGCGGGTGGCCGCGCTGCTCGCTGTACGTGCTCGGGCCACCCCAGTACTGCTCGAGGAAGGCCGTCAGGCGCCACACCGCGCCGTCCATGTCGTTATCGGGGTACATCGGGCGCAGCACCTCGTCATGCTCGATGCCCTCGTAGAAGCGGCGCACGAGGCGTTCAAAGGTCGCGTGCCCGCCGATCTGCGTGAAGAAGCTGTCCGTGGGCCCGCCGGTGGGGCCGAGCGTGATGTCGGCCACCTAGGCGCCCTTCTCGGATGCGACGGGCAACTGCTTCGTCTTCGGCGCACCGCCGCGCGTGCTCGGCTTCTGCTCGGTTGCCTTGCCGGCACGGTCGAGACCGTCCATGACGACGCGGTTGAGCGCGGGCAGCGCCACCCCGAGCTCGTCGAGGGCGAGCTTCAGGCGCAGGCGCAGCTCGCGCGCCACTTCGAACTGCTCGGGGCCGCGCACCTTCATGACGAGGCGCACGACGAGCGCCTCGGCTGAGATCGACTCGATGCCCCAGATCTCGGGCTTTTCGAGCACCTTGCGGCGCCACTTCGGGTCGTCCGCGAGTCGCTGAGCGGTCTCGAGCATGGTGCGCTCGACCGCCTCGACATCGCTCGTGTACGGAGCCGGAAGGTCGATGATGACGCGCGCCCAGCCCTGCGACTTGTTGCCGACGGTCACGATCTCGCCATTGCGCACGAACCACAGGGTGCCGCCGACGTCGCGCACCTGCGTGACGCGCACGCCGACCGACTCGACGACTCCGTCGACCGGCCCCTGCGTCGACTGCAGCGAGACGATGTCGCCCACGCCGAGTTGGTCCTCGAAGACCATGAACAGGCCGTTCAGCATGTCCTTCACGAGGCTTTGGGCCCCGAAGCCGAGGGCGGCGCCCAGCACACCGGCCGAGGCGATGAGGGCCGTGACCGAGAAGTTCAGCTCGCTCAAGATCAGCACGATCGTGACGGCGACGATCGACCACGTCACGAGGTTGCGCAACACACTGCCGATCGTGCGGGTGCGCTGCACGACGCGCACAGCGTGCAGCGGCGACGCGCTCAACTCGACGGTGTGTTCGACCGCCTGTGCCTTCTTCACGCCCGACACGACGCGGTCGACGACGCGTCGAATCGAGATCAGCAGCACCCAGCGCAGGATGACCGCGCCGACGATCACCCCGGCGATGCGGAACACCGCCTCGTTCGTCTGCACGAACGTGACGATGCCCTCCCAGAGCCCTGCCCAACTGAAACCGTCCATTGCGGCAAGCCTAGCGACGGGGTCTCTGCGTTCGGATCAGGCGGCCGGCGGTCAGCGCAGACGCGACTCAGCCCCGCGCATCCCGATGGGCGAGTGCGCGGGGCTGAGATCGTGAGCGGATGCTCGGCGCGGGTTACGCGCGCGCGTCGCGACGCTGCGCCTGAACGGCCCGCTCGACGCCGGCCAGGTTCTCACTGACCATGCGACGCAGGGCCGCGGGCTGCTCGGCGTTCGCCTCGAGCCACGCGCGCGTCTTCACGATGAGGTTCTCGTTCGCGAGCGCGGCCGGGTACAGGCCGAGAATCAGGTACTCGGCGATCTTGTAGGTGCGCGACTCCCAGATCGGCACGATCGCGTCGAAGTACGCGTCGACGAGCTCGGCGAAGCCGGTTGGGCCGTTGGCGTGCTGCCAGCCCATCGTCGTCATGCGCACGATCGCGTTCGGCACCGTGTCGTCGCCGACGAGCTGGTCGAACACGGCGCGCTTCGCGTCGGCGCCGGGAAGCGCCGCCCGTGCGCGGGCCGCGGCCTGCTGGCCGTTCGAGGTGTTGTCCTTCTCGAGTGCCGCGTCGATCTCGCTGTGGCCGATCGCGCCGTTGAGCGCGAGGCCCTCGATCAGCAGCCAGTCGAGGTCGGTGTCGATCGTGAGCCCCGGCAGCGTGATCGTGCCGTCACGCAGACCCGTGAGCGTGGCGACGTTCGCCGGCGTCGCCGCCATGTTCGCGAAGTACTGCACGAATTGGAACTGCGCGTCGCTGCCCGGCTCGGCCTCGGCGGCGAGGCTCCACAGCGCGTCGGCGACCTCCACCACGGTGTCGTGGCGCGTCGCCGGCTCGACGTAGCTGCGGGCCACCTGCGCCAGCTGCAGCAGCGTCGTACGGATCGTCGTCGACTCGGTCTCGCTCGCGATGTTGTTCAGCACGAGACGCACGTAGTCGCGGGCGGCGGTCTCGCCGTCGCGCGTCGCATCCCACGCGGCACCCCATACGATCGCCCGGGCGAGGGGGTTCTGGATGTCTTTCAGGTGCGCGATTGCCGTCTCGAGCGAGGCGTCGTCGAGGCGAATCTTCGCGTAGGCGAGGTCGTCGTCGTTCAGCAGGATGAGCGCCGGGCGGGTCTTCCCGACCAGCTCGGCGACCTCGGTGCGCTCGCCGTCGACGTCGAGCTCGTGGCGGTGGGTGCGCACGAGCGACCCACCGTCGAGTTCGTAGAAGCCGATGGCCATGCGGTGCGGGCGAATCGTCGGGTAGTCGGGGTGTGCGCTCTGCAGCACCGCGAACGCCGTGATGACGCCGCTGTCGTCAACCGTCAGCTCGGGGCGCAGCGTGTTGACGCCCGCCGTCTCGAGCCACTTGGCGCTCCAGTCGGTGAGCTCGCGGCCGCTCGTGGCCTCCAGCTCGCGCAGCAGGTCGGCGAGCTCGGTGTTGCCCCACGCGTGCTTCGTGAAGTAGTTCGAGACGCCGGCGAAGAAGTCGTCCTCGCCGACCCAGGCGACGAGCTGCTTGAGCACGCTGCCACCCTTGGCGTAGGTGATGCCGTCGAAGTTGACCTGCACGTCTTCGAGGTCGCGAATGTCGGCGACGATGGGGTGGGTCGAGGGCAGCTGGTCTTGCTTGTACGCCCAGCTCTTCTCCATGGCCTGGAAGGTGGTCCAGGCTTCCGTCCACTCGGTGGCCTCGGCGGTGGCGATGGTCGAGGCCCACTCGGCGAACGACTCGTTCAGCCAGAGGTCGTTCCACCACTTCATGGTCACGAGGTCGCCGAACCACATGTGGGCGAGCTCGTGCAAGATCGTGACGACGCGGCGCTCCTTGATCGCGTCCGTCACCTTCGAGCGGAAGACGTAGACCTCGGTGAAGGTCACGCAGCCCGCGTTCTCCATGGCGCCCGCGTTGAATTCGGGCACGAACAGCTGGTCGTACTTCTCGAAGGGGTAGGGCACGTCGAACTTCTCTTCGAAGTACGCAAAGCCCTTGCGGGTGATGTCGAAGATGTAGTCGGCGTCGAGGTGCTCGAACAGCGAGGCGCGAGCGTAGATGCCGAGGGGGATCGTGCGGCCGTCGCTCGAGGTGAGCTCGGAGTGCACGCTCTGGTAGGGGCCCGCGACGATCGCGGTGATGTAGCTCGAGATGCGCTGGGTTTCGGGGAACGCGAACACCGCGCTGTCGCCCTCAACGACGGGCTCGGGGGTGACGCCGTTCGAGACGACCTTCCAGTGCTTCGGCGCGCGCACCGTGAAGGTGAACGTCGCCTTCAGGTCGGGCTGCTCGAACACGGCGAACACGCGGCGGCTGTCGGGCACCTCGAACTGCGAGTAGAGGTACACCTCGCCGTCGACCGGGTCGACGAAGCGGTGCAGGCCCTCGCCCGTGTTCGTGTACTCGTGGTCGGCGACCACGGTCAGCTCGTTCTCGGCGGCGAGACTCGGCAACTGAATGCGAATGCCGTCGGCCACCTCGGCGGGTTCGAGTTCGACGCCATTCAGGGTGACCGAGTGCACGGTGCGGGTGATCGCGTCGATGAACGTCGAGGCGCCGGGCGTCGCGGTGAACGTCACCGTCGACGTCGAGCGAAACACCTCCGGCCCGGTCGTCAGGTCGAGCTCGACGCGATAGCTCTGGGTCGATACGAGCGACGAGCGCTCGCTCGCCTCCACGCGGGTGAGGTTGTCTGCGGGCACGGTTGCGGCCTCCTTCGGCGACGGACGTGAGTGGCGCGGCTCGTGGCCGCACAGCCGCCCAGCCTAGTGCGCGGGCCCGAGCGCCGCCCCGTCGTTCGCCGAGGCAAGCGCTGGGTCGTCGACCACGCGCATCCAGACGATGCCGTGTTCGGGAATCGTGAGGTCTGTGCGCAGTGACCGTCGCTCGCCGGTGATCAGGTCGACGCCGGTCGGCGGCTGGCCGGACAGGGTCAGCGCTGTCACGGTCTCTGGCTGGTCGGCCATGTTCGCGAAGCACAGGATGCGCGTGGCCATTCCCTCGTACTCGCCCGGTCGCTGATACCCGAGCACGTGCGGGTTCTTCGCGTCGAAGCCGATGAGCGTGCCCCCCGCGAACTCGGGGGTACGGCGCCGCAGTTCGATGAGGGTCGTCAGCATCGTGTAGAGCCGGCCGGCATCGGTCGTCGGATCGTGCCGCGACTCATACTTCTCGGCCGGGTAGAAAGGCCGCCCCGACCACCGGCTGTCGTCGGCCTTGCCGGGGTCGTCGCGGTACGAGTAGTCGTTCGTCTGGCCGACCTCGTCACCCAGGTAGATCAGCGGCAGGCCGCCGGTCGACAGGGCGATCGAGTGGGCGAGCACGATGCGGTCGATCGCGCCGGGGTCGCCCGCCTCGAGCCCGGTCAGCGACGCGGTCGTCCCGCTGATGCGGCAGTCGCCCGTCTTCGGGTTGTCTTGGAACGGGATGCCGCGGGCGAAGCTGCCGGGGAATCGCCCGACGTAGAAGTTGTTCAAGAAGCGCCGGTGCTCGAAGCCGTTGATTCCGAGCTCGGCGGCGTCCTCGTCGGCGAAGGTCCAGCCGATGTCGTCGTGGCTGCGCACGTAGTTCACCCACGCCGTGCCGTCGGGCAGATTGTGGCGACGGTCGAGCGCCTGTTGCAGGAGGCGTGCATCCCGCGTCGCCAGCGAGTTCCAGATGAGCGCCATTTGCAGCGGGTTGTACGAGATCTGGCACTCGCCCGGCGAGATGTACTCGACCACCTGGTCGGGGTGCACGATCGCCTCGCTCTTGAAGATCAGCGCGGGAGCGGCGATGCGGCACACGGCGTTGAAGGCCTGCAGCAGCAGGTGCGCTTCGGGCAGAGACTCGCAGCTCGTGCCGAGCTTCTTCCAGATGAAGGCGACCGCGTCCATGCGCAGCACGTCGATGCCCTGGTTGGCAAGGAAGAGCATCTCGCCGGCCATCGCGCGGAACACGGCGGGGTTCGCGTAGTTGAGGTCCCACTGGAAGCTGTGGAAGGTGGCCCACACCCAGCGTCCCGATCCGTCGGGCATGGGCACGAACGAGCCGGGGTGGTCGTCGGGGAAGATCTCGCGCACCGTTTCTTCGTACCGATCGGGCATGGTGCGGTCGGGGAAGATCCAGTAGTAGTCCTCGAACTCCTTCTCGCCCGCGAGCGCGCGCTGGGCCCACTCGTGCTCGTTCGAGGTGTGATTGAAGATGAAGTCGACGACGAGGGCGATGCCGTTTGCCCGCAGGTCGGCGGCGAGTTGCGTCAGCTGCTCCATGTCGCCGAGCGCGGGGTTCACCTCGCGGTAGCTCGACACGGCGTAGCCGCCGTCGCTGTTCGGCTCGGGCGCCAAGAACAGGGGCATGAGGTGCAGATACGTCAGCCCGAGTTCGCGAAAGTAGGGGATGCGCGCGCGCACGCCGTCGAGGTCACCCGCGTACCGGTCGACGTAGCAGACGCCTCCGAGCATCCGGTTCGACTGAAACCAGGTGGGTTCCGCCTCGCGGGCCGCGTCGAGTGCTTTCAGGTCAGCGGGGCGCCGCTGCCAGCTCGCCGCAAGCTCACCGAGCAGCGCCTCAAGGTGTCGGGCGACGGACGTGTCGTCGCCGTACACGCGCTCGAACAGAGCCGCGAGTCGCGGCACCTCGCGCTCGGCGCGCGCTCGGAAGGCGGCCCAGTCGGCGTCGGACGTTTCGGGCCGCCTCGCCCGGTCGAGGATGCTCGTGTCGATACCGAGAGGATGCTCCATTGCCTGCCTCATCTATTGTCCAAGTGGATAACCTCTGGCACTCTGGAGGTTATGGCCTCCACGGTATTCGAACGACGCCCTGCCGACCCTGCGCTCGTGCGCGCGGCGCTCGCCGACTCGCGCCTCAGCGTGTTCTGGCTCGACGACCTTCCGGCTAGCGAGCGGCAGCCACGACTCACTCGGCGGATCCACGCCGACCTCGCCGTCGTCGGTGGCGGATACACGGGCCTGTGGACGGCCCTGCGCGCGAAGGAACGCGACCCCGAGCGGCGCGTCGTGCTCGTGGAGGGCAAGACGATCGGCTGGGCGGCATCGGGTCGCAACGGCGGCTTCGTCGAGGCGAGCCTCACCCACGGCGAGAAGAACGGTGAGGCTCGCTACCCCGACGAACTCGAGACGCTCGACCGCCTCGGCATGCAGAACCTCGACGAGATTCAGCAGACGGTTGAGTCACGCAACTGGCAGTGCGACTTCGAACGCGTCGGCTCGTTCGCCGTTGCGACCGAGCCGTATCAGGTGGCTGAGCTCGCCGAGGCGCACGACGGCGAGACCGAGCACTTCTACGACGCCGAGGCGATGCGCGCGCAGATCGCGTCGCCGACCTACGAGGGCGGTCTCTGGTCGACCCGCGATACCGCGCTCGCCCACCCGGGCAAACTCGCGCGCGAACTGTTGACCGCGTGCCTCGAGGCGGGCGTCGAGGTCTTCGAGTCGTCGCCCGTGCTCGAGCTTCGCGCCGAGCCCGACGCGGTCGAGCTGCGCCTGCGCGACGGGGGAGTGGTGCGCGCGAACCGCGTCGCGCTCGCCACCAACGCCTTCCCGTCGCTGCTCAAGCGCTACCGCCTGCACACCGTGCCGGTCTACGACTACGTGCTCATGACCGAACCGCTCACGGATGCTCAGCTCGCCTCGATCGGCTGGTCCGGTCGTCAGGGGGTCGCCGACTCGGCGAACCAGTTCCACTACTACCGACTGTCGGCCGACAACCGGATCCTCTGGGGCGGCTACGATGCCATCTACCATTTCGGCGGACGCATCCGCCCCGAGTACGACGACCGCCGAAAGAGCTACGAGCGTCTCGCGAGCCACTTCTTCACGACCTTCCCGCAGCTCGAGGGGGTGCTCTTCACCCACCGCTGGGCGGGCGTCATCGACACCTCCAGCCGCTTCTTCGCATTCCACGCCACGGCGCATCGCGGACGCGTCGCCTACTCGGCGGGCTTCACGGGTCTCGGCGTCGCCGCCACCCGTTTCGCTGCCGACGTCATGCTCGACCAGCTCGCGGGGCTCACGACGGAGCGCACGTCGCTGAAGGCCGTGCGCGACATGCCGCTGCCTTTCCCGCCGGAGCCCGCGACCTTCCCGGCCGTCCAGTCGGTGCGCTGGGCGCTCGACCGCGCCGACCACAATCACGGCCGCCGCAATCTTTTCCTTCGCACCCTCGACGCTGTCGGCCTAGGCTTCGACTCGTGAGCGAATTGCCCCTCGACGCAGCCACGGTGCTGCAGGCCCTCGAGCTACCGCTCGAGCACGAGCCCGTCGACGCCGACCAGGTGATCGACGGCTCGCCCACCACCGGCGTGGCGGCGCTGACCGAGATCGACGATTGGGAGATCGGCGTCTGGGAGATCACCCCAGGCACCGTCACCGACGTCGAGGTCGACGAGGTCTTCATCGTGCTGAAGGGGCGGGCAATCTTGCGCCGCGACGACGGCAGTGAGACCGAGCTCGTCGCCGGCAGTGTCGGCCGCCTCGAGGACGGCGAAGAAACCGAGTGGGAGGTCCACGAGACCCTCCGCAAGATCTACATCGCCTGATTCTCGATCAGCCGACCGCGTGCATCCGGCCTACCAGGTCGAGTCTCCGCGAATCACGACGTCGCTGCCGCCGTCGATGAAGACGACCTGTCCGCACAGGTGCGTGTTCTCGACGCTCGTGAGGTAGCCGATCAGGTGCGCGACCGTCTCAGGCGTGCCGACGCCGTTCAAGGGCATCGGCACCATCTCCAACAGCTGCTTCTCGGCCTCGGGGGTCGCCATCATGTTCGCGGTCATCGGTGTGCGCATGACCCCCGGCGCGACCGCATTCAACGGGATGCCCGCGCCTGCCCACTCGGCGCCGGCCGCGTTCCGGCGAATCCAGCGCGCGAGGGCGCGCTTCGTCGTGCCGTAGATGGTGGAGGCCGTGCCCGCGTCGATGAGCTCCTGCGCGCGGTGCAACGCGGCCGGCTCGTCGTGGGCGAGCATCGCCTCGAGCAGCTCGTCGTCAACGGGGAAGAGCGACGCCATCGAGGCCGTCGCGACCGCGCGCGGCGAATCGGACCCGGCAAGGAGGGGCCGGAGTCCCTCGAGTGTGGCGAGCGCGCCGAAGTAGTTCACCCCGACCGTCGCGGGCAGTTCGCGAGCGAGCCCGGCGTTCGCGACGACCCCGTCAATCGTGCCCCCCGACAGTTCGCGCACGCTGGCGACCATGTGGTCGCGCCCCTCGTGCGTGGTGAGGTCGGCGGCGACGTCGGTGCCGTCGAGGTCCACCCCGATCACCGTGTCTCCGCGTGCGGTGAGCAGTTCGGCCGTTGCCTTCCCGATTCCGCCTGCTGCTCCTGTGACGACAATCGTGCGTGCCATGGGGATCGTATCTCCTTCGACAGGGGGTGGGTGGGCACGGTCTGTGCCGCCGGCTCCAGCCTGTCGCAGACCCTGCACGGCGCGCCAGGGTCTTTCGGCCCGCGCCTAGAATTGCGGGTATGCGCATCCACGTTGCCACCGACCATGCCGGACTCGAATTCAGCCGCACGGTGCAGCAGCACGTGGCGAGTCAGGGCCACGAGGTCATCGACCACGGCCCCGTCGACTACGACCCGGCCGACGACTATCCCGCCTTCTGCATCAACGCCGCCCGCGCCGTCGCGCGCGACCGCGAGGCCGGCGTCGAGTCGCTCGGCATCGTCTTCGGCGGTTCGGGCAACGGCGAGCAGATGGCCGCCAATAAGGTCGAGGGCATCCGCGCCGCCCTCGTCTGGAACGAGGCCACCGCCGTGCTGTCGCGCGAGCACAACGACGCCAACGTCATCGCGATCGGCGCCCGCCAGCACGCCGTTGACGAGGCGCTGCGCTTCATCGACATCTTCATCCAGACCCCGTTCCCCGGCGAAGAGCGGCACGTGCGTCGCATCGGCCAGCTCGGTGAATACGAGACGACCGGTCAGATCACCGGCCACGAACTGCACTAGCCGACGTGCCCGAGGGTCACTCCGTCCATCGCATCGCGCGGCAGTTCGAGCGTCACTTCGTCGGTGAGACGGTTGCCGCGTCGTCGCCGCAGGGGCGCTTCGCCGAGGGTGCGGCACTGATCGACGGGCGCACCATGACGCAGTCGCGCGCCGTCGGCAAGCAGCTGTTCCTCGAGTTCGACGAGGCGCTGTACCTCCGCGTCCACCTCGGCATCTACGGCGCGTGGGATTTCGGCGGCGCGGTGAGCCGCGACGCCACCACGCGCGCGTCGCGCGGTCGCATGGGGCAGACCGGGATGCGCGGGGCCGCCGACGACACCGTCGTCGGCGAGCACGAAGACTCGCTCGCGTCGATCGGCGCCCCCCGGCGAACCCGCCTGCGCATGGCCGAGCAGGAGACCGAGACAGAAACGCTCGAGGGCTTCCCGCCCGAACCCGTCGGGCAGGTGCGGGCGCGGCTGCTCACGGAGACGGCCGTCGCCGACCTGCGCGGTCCGACCGCGTGCGAGGTCATCGACGCTGCCCAGGTGCAGCAGGTGATCAGTCAGCTCGGACCCGACCCCCTGGTCGACGACCCCGATGAGGGCGAAGAGCGCATGGTCGAGCGCGTCCGGAAGCGTCGCACCCCGATCGGGCTGCTGCTCATGGACCAGTCGGTGGTGAGCGGCATCGGCAACGTGTACCGCGCGGAGATCTTGTTCCGAGCGCGCCTTGATCCGCACATCCCAGGTTCGCAGTTGAGCGACGAGACCGTGCGCGACCTCTGGCGCGACTGGCGCTACCTGCTTGGAGTGGGGGTCGACACGGGTCAGATGCTCACGATGGACGACCTCGACGAGGAGGCGCGCGCCCGAGCGCTACGCAGCCGGGCCGACCGGCACTGGGTCTACAAGCGCGAAGGGTTGCCGTGCCGTGTCTGCGGAACGCACATCGTTCTCGAGATGGCCGCCGCCCGCAAGCTCTACTACTGCCCGACCTGCCAGCGATAGGGGTCGCCATGCGCCACACACCGCACTACCTGCTCGAGGACCGCGACGAGGTGCGGCGGCTCGTGCGTGAGAACCCGTGGGCGACGATCGTGTCGCACGTGCCCGATCAGGGCATCGTCGCCTCGCACTACCCGTTCCTCCTCGACGAGCAGGCGAGTATGGGAGATGAGATCGTGCTCCTCAGCCATGTGGGCCGCCCCGACGAGCAGCTCCACCGGCTCGGAGAGAGCGAAGTGCTCGTGATCGTGCAGGGTCCGCATGGCTACGTCTCGCCCAGCTGGTACGCGCCGGGCGACAACATCCCGACCTGGAATCACGTGACCGCGCACCTGTACGGCGTGCCCGAGATTCTCGACGATGCCGAGAACTTCCGTGTGCTCGCCCACCTCACCGACCACTTCGAGCGACGGGTGGGGGAGAGCGCACGAAGCCTCGCGTTCGACGAGGAGTATTCTCGGAGGGTCGCCCGGGGAACGGTCGGGCTCAGACTGCGGGTCACCCGCATCGACGCTCGACGGAAGCTCAGCCAGAACAAACCGGCCGAGGTCGTCGACCGCATCATCGACGAGCTCGAGGGTGACGGACCGTACGCGCACAACGGGCTCGCCCGCGAAATGAGGAGGGTGCATGATCCGCGCCGTTCGTAACGCCCGCCCTCTCGGCGGTCACGACCCGGTCGACCTCGTGCTGCGCGACGGCATCATCGCGGCCGTCGCCCCCGCCGACGCTCTCGATATCGCGAGTGGGCCCGACGTGATCGACGCGGACGGCCGTTTCGTACTGCCGGGCCTGTGGGACGAACACGTGCACATGACGCAGTGGGCACAGGCGCGGCGTCGCATCGATGTCGGCGAGGCCGAGTCGGCTGCCGAGGCCGCCGCCATCGTGCGCAGCGCTCTCGCCGGACGCACGGACGCCGACGACGTCATCGTCGGCGTCGGTTTCCGCGACGGGCTCTGGCCCGACACCCCGACGGCCTCCGTGCTCGACGCGGTCGTCGCCGACCGTGCGCTTGTGCTCATCAGCGCTGACGTGCACTCCGTGTGGCTGAACTCGGCCGCCATGGTGCGCTTCGGCGTCGAGAGCGGCGACGGGCTGCTGCGAGAGGAGGCGGCGTTCGCCGTCACTCGCACCCTCGATTCCGCTAGTGACACGGTCATCGACGAGTGGGTGCGGGAGGCGGCTGCCGATGCTGCCGCTCGCGGCGTGGTGGGCATCGTCGACCTAGAGATGCGGTGGAATCTCGACGACTGGATGCGCCGGGTCGGCGGCGGATTCGACGCCCTGCGCGTCGAGTTTGGCGTATACCCCCAGCACCTCGACCGCGCGATCGCTCAGCGTCTGCGTAGCGGCCTGCCGGTTGCCGGCGAGGTGTCGGTCGGCCCGCTCAAGGTCATCACGGATGGTTCGCTCAACACCCGTACCGCCTACTGCTGCGACCCATACCCGGATGCGACGGAGCACGCCTACGGCCTGCTGACCGTTCCGCCGTGCGATCTGCAGCCGCTCATGGCGCGGGGGCACGCTGCGGGGTTCCGCCTCGCGATTCACGCCATCGGCGACGCCGCCAACCGTCTCGCGCTGGACGCGTTCGCGCGCCTCGGCCACGGCGGCCGCATCGAGCACGCTCAGCTGGTCCGGCGCAGCGATCTGCCCCGCTTCGCCGCACTCGGCGTGACGGCGAGCGTGCAACCCGAGCACGCGATGGATGACCGCGATGTCGCCGAACGCTACTGGCCGGGCCGCACGCACCGCGCTTTCCCCCTGCGCGACCTGATCGACTCGGGTGCCCACGTGGTGTTCGGCTCGGACGCGCCGGTCGCACCTCTTGACCCCTGGATCGCGATCTCGGCCGCGACCGCGCGCACGCGCGACGAGCGGGCACCGTTCCACGCCGAGCAGGCCATCACCGTCGCTGAGGCGCTGGCCGCGTCGACACGCTCGCGCATCGCCGCGGGCGAGCACGCCGACCTCGTTCTCGTCGACGCCGACCCGCTCGAGATGGATACTCGTCAGCTGCGATCGATGCCGGTCGCGCACACCCTGATGGCGGGCCGCCCCACCTTCGGGCCCGCCGTCGCCGCGCAGCGCGACGCCGCCACGGCCTAGGGCCGCAGCGGCGTCGATCGCGCTATCGCGCGTCGCCTATTCGGCGATGTGCGAGAACAGGAACCAGCGGTCTTGCTCGAGGCCGTTGGTGATCGCGATGGCGATGTCTTGGCTCACCTCGTCGAGTTCTTCCAGCCCCTTGATGGCGGCGCGCAGGGTGACGAGCGACGCGTCGATGCCGGCGATGATGTCGGCGATCAGCAGGTCGGTCTGCTGGAACCCCGCCCGCACGGGCGGGACGGTGGTTTCTTTCGCCACCGTCGCAGCGCGCGCGTCGAGCGGAAGCCCGAGGGCTGCGATGCGTTCGGCGGCCTGGTCGCTGTATTCGCGGGCGTGGTCGACGAGCGTGTCAAGCAACTCGTGCACGGCCTGGAAGTTGCTACCGCGCACGTGCCAGTGCGCCTGCTTGCCCTCGAGGGCGAGGGCCGTCAAGTTGATCACCACGGGAGCGAGGTACTGCGAGACGCCCGAGATCATGTCGGGGTCGGTGGTCTGCTCGGGTGCTGCGGCGACGTCAGTCATGGCGTCCTCTCTATCGGTGTCGCCCCACGATCGGCAGGGCTCTGCTCCCACCGTATTGCGCCATCAGCGCTCATGGACACTTCTTCCAGGTGCCTCCAAGCGACTATCAGGTGACCGTCAGCGCAGTTCCGAAATGCGCCGCACGGTGTTCTTGACGTTCTGCACGCGGCGCTCGTAGCGCGCGGCGACGGCGACGATGGCGACACCAGCGATGCCGAGCCACAACCACCACTCGATGCTCTCGCCGATCTCGGCGATGAGCGGCCACGTCTGAATACCGGCGTGCACGAGCAGCACCGTGACGCCGACGAGGAACGGCGCCTGAAGTCGCCGGACGACGCCGCCGATCAGGATGATCGTGGCGGCTATGCCGAGCGCCGCGATTCGCCACACGCCCCCATCGACGTCCACGGCGATGAGGCTGGGGAGCAGCAGCGCAACGAAGCCGGGCGTCAGCCAGGGGAGGCTGCGCGCTGCCGCACGCCGGTCGAGCTCGAAGGTGCCGATGAGCAGCAGGCCGAGGGCGAGCGGAATGGCGATGAGTTCGACCTGCTCCATGGCGCCCGAGAGGCCGATGATGGCAGAGCAGAGAGCGGCGGTGCCGGCCGTCGCGGCGGTGGTCACGCTCACGGTGCGCGGAACGGCGAGCTCGTCTGACCGGGGAAGGGTGACCCAGGTCGCGGCCGCGGTACCGATCAGCATCACGACGATGAGCACGGCAGCGACCTGGAGGGGGGCATCGACGGGCGTGCCACCTCGGGTGGCCGCTTCCAGATCGACGCGCACCGTGACACTGATGGAGAGCACCACCTGCGTGACGACCGCCACTCCCAGCAGGAGCTGCGGCAGGCCCCGCCAGCGGATGCCGGAGTGCACGCGACCGATGATGACGGCGAGCACCAGCGCGGTCGCGATGACCCCGACGCTCGCCCCGCGGGTTACGGGTCCCTCTCCGGCAAGCGCGGCGAGCGGGAGGCCCGCGACGGCGAGGGCGCTCACGGCGATGATGGTCGGGCCCGAAACGGTCCGGGCAGCCGAGTCGGCAACAGGGACGCGCGCGAGGAGTCCGGCGATGGCCAGCAGCACGGCGGCCAACGGAAGGGTGAACGGTTCGGGGTTCTCGACTCCTCGATCGGCGAGGAAGCTCCACAGCGCGGCGGTCGCGCTGGCGAGGGCGGCCCAGCCGAGGAAGCGGCGTTTGCTCTGCGAGCCGAACAGCCCATCACGGCTGATGGCCACGGCGAGGAGCAGGACGGCGCTCATGGTCAACGCGAGCGAGAACCGGCCCCCGTCGGTCACGAGGATGGCCGTCGGAACGGCGATCGCCGCGAGCCCAATGTCGAGGGCGAGTCGGTCGCGGCCACGCACGGTGAGCGCTCCGATCACGGCCAGCACCGTCATGGCGCTGAGGGCAGCGAGCGCCAACTGAGCGTCCGGAACCCGAACGTCATCGTCGATGAGGGCGACCGCGGTGCGGATTCCCTGCGTAGTGACGAGTGCGGCGGCGAGACCGAGCGTCGCGAACGCGGCGGTGCGATCGATGCCGCGGCGAGCATCCGTGAGCAACGCGGTGAGGGCGAGCAGAAGCGCGGCAATGGCGCCGGCGGCCAGCAGGGTTCGGTCGCCGCTATCGACGACAATCGCGAGGGCGAGCACGAGCGCGACAGGCACGGTGGCGGCGACGGTCGCCGCGCGCTCGGCGATGTCACGGCGCGGAAGCCGAGCGAGCCCGAGAACGATGGCGGCAAGCAGAAGCGTGGTTGCCGCCGTGTCGATGGTGAGCGTGACGGCGACGGTCGGGCCGAGTGCGACCACGATGAGGGCAGCGACCGCCGCGGAGAGCGCTCGTCCCGGACCGTCGGCGGGCGTGCGCCAGCGCAGCGCCACGGTCACGGCGAGGAGTGCGGCCCCGATGGGCAGCACGGTTGCGGCCTCGTTTCGGGCAGTGGTGTCGCCGAGGAAGAGCGCGAGCGCGGCCACGGCGAGGAGGAGCGTGGCCGCGGCAGCAAGCACACGAAGAGGTTGCGGGGTCGCAGTCCAGTCCCGGGTGGCGAGCGCCAGCGCTCCCACGGCGGCAATGAGCATCGACAGCGGCGCGAGACCGCTGTCGAGTGCGACGGGAAGGGCGGCGATCGCGGTCACCGCGACGCCGCTGTCGATCACCCAGCGCGCAGTGCGTCGGGTGGTGAGGGCCGAGGCCGCCGCGACGAGCGCGAGAGTTGCGAGGGCGACGATGGCTCGCTCGTGTGTCGACACGGAGGTGGCGGCGGCGCTCGCCGCAACGCTGTCGATGACGACCCGGTCGCTGAGAGCAACCGCTGCCAGGGCGACCAGGGCGAGTCCTGCGTAACGCCCATACGTGCTACGCGGGTCGCTCGCGACAACGACGACGGCGATCAGGAAGGTGAGCGCACTCACCACCGGATGCAGGCTGGTGGTGGCCGGGGTCACCACCAGTTGCGCGATTGCCAGGCTGAGCCCGAGGGGCAAGAGGGTGGTGCTGAGGAGGGCGCGTTCACCTGGCTCCCGGTTGAGCACGCGGCCAAGGATCACCACGACAGAGACGACGGCGAGCGTGAGCGCGACCGGGTCGAGCGCCGTGATCGACGCAATGCTCGGCGCTGAGGCGGCGGCGAGCAGACCGCTGACTGTCGTCGCCACCGCACGCGCATTCGCATCGTGTGCCGCCCGCCGCCCGAGGCCCAGGGCGACGAGTGCGACGACGATGCCGACCCACCAACCGCCGTCGACGGCCCATCCGAGACTCACGGCGATGAGTGCGGCAGCGACGGCGGCAACGCTGAACCCGAGTCGCGCTGCCGCGCGGCCGATGCTGTCGCCGCGCGTGCGACGGAACGAGAGCGCGAGGGCGGCGGCAATGCTGACGACGGTGGCGCACGTCATGAGCGCCCACCACGTCGGCATGACGGCCGACGTCAGGGCAACCGTGAGACCGGCGCCGGCGGCCAGTGGCAGGGCCCGCCCCGATTCACCGAGACGGCCTGCCGCGCGCGCCGCTGCGACGAGGATGGCGATCGCCACGGCGAGGCCGGCGACCGCGGTCACCTGCAGCGAGCCCACTCCGAGCACGTCGGAGGTGACCGTCCGATCGGCGTCGGCGCGCGAGGCGACGGCGTCACCGAGCGGTGTGAGCACAATCACCAGCGCGAGCGTCGCGGCCAGGGCGCCCACGATCGCCGCACTGATCCCGGCGGCGGTGATGGCGGGTCGCCCGGGGTCGGCCCCCACGCGCATCCGGGCGATGTCGGCGGTCGCCAGCAGCGTGGCCGGGGCGAGCAGGGCAAGGGCGAGCGTCGCCGCCTCGGACTCGGTCGCGGCAGCCGCGAGGGTGAGACCGGTCAGCAGTCCGATCGAGCCGAGTGCCACGAGCGCTGCGGCGATCGCGGTGTCGAGGGTGCCACCGCCCGTGCGGGTGAGCAGCCAGGCGGCAAGTCCGGTGAGGAACGCGACGCCGATGACGACGGCGGTGCCCCACCACCAGCCGGATGTGCTGAGCATCGCAACCCCCACGAGCGCCGCCACGGCCGCAACGACGAGAGCGACGAGGGGCGTGCGTGCGGCGGCGCTCACCACGGCTGACGTGTGCGAGATGGCGAACGCGCGTCGGCCGGCGACCAGCACGACCACCGTGGCAGTGGCCGCGGCGAGCGCAGCCAGCGACGGTGCGGCGCCGCGCGGCAGGTCTGAGGCGAGGTGAACCGCGAGCAACGCCGAGCCCGGGGGGATGAGATTCGCTCCCACCAGCAGCGGCGAGCGGTGCCCACCTAGACGCGCCCAGATGAGAGCGATGACGGCGACGACGAGCAGGGCGCCGCCCCAGTAGCCGGTTTCGGAAACGGCACCGAGCCCCGCGACGTCGGTGCGGCGAACCGCCCACGCATCGAGAAGCAAGACGACGGTTCCGAGCGCGGCGAGACCTTCCGCGGTGGCCCCGAGCCCGCGACGGGCGAGCAGGCTGGCAACGACGAGGGTCGCGAGAGACGCGAGCCCAATGATGACGGAGCGGGCAACCACACCGTAGGCGATGAAGACGTAGATGACCCCGAACAGGGCGAAAACGCTGAGCAGCGCGATACCGACGATGACCAGCGCGATCTGGATGCCCGACCGGCGCGGCCGCTCGTCCACAGCCGGCGGCGCGACGGCAGTCGGCGGCGCGGCGGTCTGAGCGGCCGGCACAGGTTCTGGGGACGGGAGCGGTAACGCCGGTGCGGGGGGCGCGACGGCGGGTTCACGAACCTCCGGTGCGGTGGTCGCCGAGCGCGCAACGGCGGCCGGGGGAGCGGTGGTGGGCGCGGCAGCCGGCGCGGCCTGAGCGGGCTCTGCGGGGGCGACCGGCTCGCGACGCATGCGGTCGATGATTCGCAGCCGGGCATCCAAGCCGTCGGCGATCGTGGTCGACAGTGACGCGAGTTCCGCCGCCAACGGATGCGCGAGGTTCAGCCCGCAGACGTGGCACACGGCGGCGCGCAGGGGTGCGAAGCATGCCGGGCACTGTTCGGTCGAGCGCAGGTCGTTCGGCGATCGGGGGAAGCTCGCCGTTCCGGGCGCGGGGGTGGGCCTCATGCCGCCACACGCTAGCGCTCAGCGTGTCGGCGGCAACAGACCACCGCACTGTTGGGGATGAATCAGGGCTGGGGAGAACGCAGGGCGGCACGACGTGTCGTGCGCGCCTCGCGCGGACGCGGGGCTCCACAATGGCGTCGTGCCCCCCGAAAGCGACCCCTTCGTCGCGGTCTACACGCAGCACCTCGGTGCCGTCAGCGCCTACCTTGCCCGACGCGTCGACCGCGACGCCGTCGACGACCTCGCGGCCGACGTGTTCGCGATCGCGTGGCGCAAGCGCGACAGGGTCGCTGCGGGGGAGGAACTGCCGTGGCTCTACCGCATCGCCTCGTACGTCGTCGCGAACCACCGCCGCCAACTCGCCTCCCGCACGAGCGTGCTCGCCCGGCTCACCGCACAGGATTCCGCGCCCTCCGCGGAGGACATGGTTGTGGCCGACCGGGCGCTCGCCGAGGCCTGGCGGGCGCTCTCTGCCCGCGACCGCGAGGTGCTCGCCCTCGGGGTGGTGGAAGGCCTTAGTCCGGCGGAGGTTGGGACCGCTCTGGGCGTCACCGCTAATGCGGCGAGCATTCGCCTGCACCGTGCCCGCACCCGCCTCGCCGAGCTGCTGCAGAAAAATTCTGACCCGAGCTGAAAGATTGGCCCGCCCCGCGACGTAATCAGGGCATGGACACCACTCCCGACGACCTCGACGGTCGCCTCAAGCGGTCACTCGACGTCGGCGCGCCCGACCTCTCGAGCGACATCGTCACCGGTGCGCCGGGCCGCAAGGCCCCGCGCATGGTCAACCGCGGTCGGGTGGCGCAGGTCGCCGCCGGCTCGCTCACCGCGGTCGCCGCCGTCAGCGTCGGCGCACTCGTCATCGGCGGTTCGCTCACCGCGACCCAGCCGCCCCTCTTCACTGCGGCATCGGGCGGCGCCGACGGCGCGCGCATCGCCGGCGCTGAGGCTGCCATCGGGGCCGACGCCATGATCATGCCCTGGGTGCAGTACGAATACCTGGCGGGGGATGCGCTCGGTACCTCGGGCGGGACGGGTTCGGTCTACGAGCTGCGCCGCCTCGGCACGCCCGAAGACACGCTCGCCCGTATCGCGAGCCTCTACGGCGTGGAGGGTGCGGTCGAGCGCTCGGAGTGGTTCAGTGACGACTACCCGAGCTACATGGTCGGCCCGGAGGACGGCACCGCGCCCGCGGTGACGACAACCTGGGTGGGCACCGGCAACTGGTGGTACTCGAATCCTTTACCGTTCCGCGAGGATGTGCCGAGCCCGAGTCTCGCGCCGAGCGGCGCGGAGGCGCAAAGGCTCGCCGCCGACCTGTTCGCCGGCGCGGGCCTTACGATTTCTCCCGACCAGATCGTCGTGTACGCCGACGAGTGGCAGACGACCGCGACGGGTCACCTGGTCGTCGCCGGGCAGCGCACTGCGCTCGACTGGTCGGTGTCGTGGTCGGCGACCGGTGTGATCCAGTGGGCGAGCGGACATGCCGTGGAAGCCGTCGAGCGCGGGTCGTTCGGCACGGTCTCGGCCCGCGACGCCGTCGAGCGTCTCGCCGACTGGCGCTGGGGCGCCGCCCCCGGCCCCGATTTCCAAGGTGACGTGAGCTTCATCGCCGCCGATGCGCCTGTGTCGAGCGGGATGGCCCGCACCGAGGGTGACCTGGTTGAGCCAGCGCCCGGCGAGCCGGGCGTGTCGGAGCCGGGAAGCCCCGGCGAGGGTGTCGACCCTGTCGAGCCGACCGAGCCTACCGAGCCGGAGCCCGCACCCGAGCCCGAGCCGACGGTCGAACCGGCACCCGAGCCGACGGTCGAGCCCGCACCGGAGCCCCTGCCCGAACCTCTTCCTGAGCCCGAGGTGGTCACCGTCACGCTCGACGAGGCCACCCCAACACTGCTGCTCATGTGGGATGCCGACGGCAACGCCTGGCTCGTCCCCGGCTACGCCTTCGAGATGCCGGACGGTTGGTTCTCGGGTGTCGTCTCGCTCGTCGAGGGCGTCATCGCCCTCCCCGAGCGCGTGGAGTTCGACATCCTGCCCATTGAGGAGGGCGTGGTCGAGGACCGTTAGACAGCGCGGGTGTCCGCGGCGTCAGCTGAGGTCCCAATCGCCGGCGTGTCCTCCTCCGACACGCCGGCAACGACCCGTCGCGGCCGACGTCGCGGACACTCTGGCCAACAGCCAGCAACACGAATGCCCTGCCAGGCGGCCTGTGGCCACCCGTCAGGGCATTGGAGGGGATGACGGGAATCGTCCCCACCGCCCCTCCACCCGCCGCTGACGCGGCGCGCGGAGCCTCCGGCGGCGTGGGCCCACCCAGGGGTTCGATTCGCAACAACACGAATGCCCTGCCAGGCGGCCTGTGGCCACCCGTCAGGGCATTGGAGGGGATGACGGGAATCGAACCCGCACCATCAGTTTGGAAGACTGAGGCTCTACCATTGAGCTACATCCCCGCGACGGGCGTGCGAACCCGCGCAGTGCACCAGCGTAGCGCACCCAGAACCACGGTCGGCGGTCGCACGCGGCAACTCGGCTAGACTCGCTACGGCCATTTTTCGTCCGCGACCGTTCGTCGTGACGCGCGCATGGTCACGGTCACGGTCGCGGGGCGTAGCTCAGCTTGGTAGAGCGCCCGCTTTGGGAGCGGGAGGCCGCAGGTTCAAATCCTGTCGCCCCGACCAGGCCCCCACACGTCCACACACCCAGGAGATCCCCTTTGGTCCAGTCCACGGTCGAGAAGCTCAGCCCGACGCGCGCGAAGCTCGTCATCACGGTTACCCCCGATGAGCTGAAGCCCAGCATCGAGCACGCGTACAAGCACATCGCCGAGTCGGTCACGATTCCCGGCTTCCGCAAGGGCAAGGTGCCGCCGCCCATCATCGACCAGCGCGTCGGCCGCGCCGAGGTGCTGAACCACGCCGTCAGCGAGGGCCTCGACGGCTTCTACCGCGCCGCGATCACCGAGCAGGGCATCCGCGCCCTCGGTCGCCCGTCGGCCGACGTGACCGCCTGGCCGAACGAGAAGGACTTCTCGGGCGACCTCGAGGTCACCGTCGAGGTGGATGTTCGCCCCGACTTCGACCTGCCGGCATACGAGAATGAGACGGTCACCGTCGAGGCCGCCGAGGTCACGGACGCGGAGATCGACGAAGAGCTCGAGAACCTGCGCACCCGTTTCGGCACCCTCGTCACCGTCGACCGCCCGGCGAGCAAGGGCGACTTCGTGCAGCTCGACCTGGTCGCCACCGTCGGCGGCAACACGGTCGACAGCGCCAACTCCATTTCGTACGAGGTCGGCTCGGGCGAGCTGATCGACGGCATCGATGAGGCGGTCGACACGCTGACCGCCGGCGAGTCGACCACGTTCGAGTCGAAGCTGCTGGGCGGCGACCACGAGGGCGAGACGGCTCAGATCGAGGTAACCGTGCAGTCGGTGAAGGAGCGCGAGCTTCCCGAAGCCGACGACGATTTCGCGCAGATCGCGAGCCAGTTCGACACGATCGGCGAGCTGAAGGACGACATTCGCGAGCAGCTCGCTCAGCGCAAGTCGTTCGGTCAGGGCGCTGAGGCGCGCGAGAAGCTGCTCGAGTGGATGCTCGACCAGGTCGAGATCCCCGTGCCCGACGCGCTCATCGAGGACGAGGTGCACCGTCACCTCGAGAACGAAAACCGTCTGGAAGACGACGAGCACCGCGCTGAGGTGGAGGTCTCGACCCGCAGAACCTTTACGACGCAGATTCTGCTCGACGCCCTCGCCGAGAAGGAGGAGGTGCAGGTCAGCCAGGACGAGCTGACCCAGTTCCTCATCCAGGGCGCTCAGCAGTACAACATGGAGCCGGGGGAGTTCATCAAGATCCTCGACCAAAACGGCCAGATCCCCGGCATGGTCGGCGAGGTCGCCCGCTCGAAGGCGCTCTCGGTTGCCCTCAGCAAGATCACCGTCGTCGACACCGCCGGCAACGCCGTCGACCTGTCGCGCTTTACTGCCGCGGCGACCGCCCCGGTCGGCGACGGCGTCGTCGAGGGCGACAACGACGCGCACGAGGGGCACGACCACTAAGCGTTCCGCGATCGGGGTGCCCCGTGCATCCCGAATCGACCGGGCCCGCATCCGTCCAGGGTGCGGGCCCGTCGTCGTTTCCTGAAGACCAGCCGACACCCGCTCTGCCCACGGCGAACACGGCCGGGCAGGGGCATAGCGGTCGCGTAGATTCGGTTGCACAGAGACGACCCCAAGGAGCTTTCTCAATGGCCGAACCGGCACTGCCCAACAACGTCTTCGACAAGCTGCTGAAAGACCGCATCATCTGGCTCGGCTCGGAGGTGCGCGACGAGAACGCCAACGAGATCGCGGCGAAGCTGCTTCTGCTCGCGGCCGAAGACCCCGAGAAGGACATCTACCTCTACATCAACTCGCCCGGTGGCTCGATCACCGCGGGCATGGCGATCTACGACACGATGCAGTTCGTGCCGAACGATATCGTCACCGTCGGTATCGGCATGGCGGCCTCGATGGGCCAGCTGCTGCTGACCGCCGGCACGAAGGGCAAGCGCTACATCACGCCGAACGCCCGCGTTCTGTTGCACCAGCCGCACGGCGGCTTCGGCGGCACGTCGAGCGACATCCAGACGCAGGCCGCCCTCATCAACGACATGAAGCGTCGCCTTGCCGCCATCACGGCCGAGGCGACCGGCAAGACGGTCGAGCAGGTCATGGAAGACGGCGACCGCGACCGCTGGTTCACCGCCGATGAGGCGCTCGAGTACGGCTTCGTCGACCACATCCGCGCCTCGGCGAGCGATGTCGTCGGCGGCGGCGGCACCGAGCACGCGAAGTAACCCGGCCGGTACAGAAGAGACATAAAGGACTGATCATGCAGATGCCCACCGGCGGAATTCCCGCGCACCTCATGCCCCACAGCCGCTACATCCTGCCGAGCTTCGAAGAGCGCACGGCCTACGGCTACAAGCGTCAAGACCCGTACGCGAAGCTGTTCGAAGACCGCATCGTCTTCCTCGGCGTGCAGGTCGACGACGCGAGCGCCGACGACGTGATGGCCCAGCTGCTCGTGCTCGAAAGCCAAGACCCCGAGCGCGACATCGTGATGTACATCAACTCGCCCGGTGGCTCGTTCACCGCGATGACGGCGATCTACGACACGATGCAGTACATCCGCCCGCAGATTCAGACGGTTGTGCTCGGCCAGGCCGCGTCGGCCGCCGCCGTGCTGCTCGCCGCTGGGTCGCCTGGAAAGCGCCTCGCGCTGCCGAACGCCCGCGTGCTGATCCACCAGCCCGCCACGGGCGACGCGGGTCGCGGCCAGGCGTCCGACATCGAGATCCAGGCGAAAGAGATCGCGCGCCTGCGCGAATGGCTGGAGGAGACGCTGTCGAAGCACTCGAACAAGAGTGTCGAAGAAGTGCACAAAGACATCGACCGCGACAAGATCCTCATCGCGCAGGAGGCGCTCGAGTACGGCCTCATCGACCAGGTGCTCACGAGCCGCAAGACGCAGCCGGCGCTGACGGCCAGCTAACGCTCCGCGCGCTCCGCGAACGACGAGAGCCCCGCATCCAGAATGAGGATGCGGGGCTCACGTCGTCAGAGACCGTTACACACGGTGTCGGCGCGAGTACACGACACCGCCGACGATGGCGGCGATGAGTGCCAGCACACCAAGGCCGATCCCGATCGCGAGACCCGTTGGGATGCCCATGGTTGCGGACGCGTCGTCGGTCGCCGGAGCCTCCGTCGCATCGGGCTCGGGCGCCGGCTCGGCGGTCGCGTCGGGCTCAACGACCTCGAGCTCGGGCGTCGACTCCGGCTCGGTGCCGGGCGCGGGGTCGCCACACACGAGCGGCGCCTCGCTGCCCGGCGTGATGGTCGCGGCGGGATCCGGTTGGTAGTCGAACTGGTAGGTGCCCGACAGGGTGTGGCTGTCGGCCGAGATGAACTGATACGACACGGTGTAGGTGCCGGTGTCGCCGAGCCAGGCACCCATGCTCATGCCGACGCCGTCGACGACGAGGCATCCGTCGCCATAGAACAGTCCTTGTTCATCGGTGACCTGCAGCGCGAAGCCGGTGGCGTCGCCGGCGATGTCGAGCAGGTTCTCGTTGGTGAGAATCTCGAAGCGCTCGGGAGGGAGCGTCAGGGTCGCGCCCTGCCCGGGGTTCGTGGACACGACGAAGTTGTGGGCGGTCGCGGGCAGCGCGGGCGCGAGAGCCAGCAGGCCCGCAGCAGCGAGCGATGTCACGGCGAGCGATCGAGATCGCCGTGGAGTGCGCGTGCGGGGTGATGCGGTGCGTGAGTACGTCACGAAAATGCCTCCTAGGTAAACAAAGACGGTAGGGGAGGAGGTCGAGAGGCCACGGTGCGTGACCTTTCGACCACCTCCGAATCGGGCGTCATGCCGTGGCGCGGCGGCGGGCGCTCCACAGGCTGACACCAAGGGCCCCGGCACCGAGGGCCAGGCCGCCTCCGCCGAGGACGCGCGCGAAGGCGTCGTCCGACGCGGTCGTCGACGACCCGGCTGCCGCCTCGCCGCCGACCGGCTCTGCGTGGGCGTCGTCATCGGACGTTGCGTCGGTGTCGCTGCCGCCATCACCGTGGGCGTCGTCCGTCGCGGCCGTCACCGTGAACGCGGGAACCTCATCACCCATCCACTCAGCGGTCCCCTCGGTGCAGGTCTGCACGGTCGGGAACTCGAGGCTCTCGCCTTCCGCGTCATCGGGCACCCGGAACGACAGCTCGAACACGTCGCGGAGGTCGGCCGCGAGCGGCTCGTCGATCGCCGTGTACACCACAGCGGTCACCCGATTCGGGTCAGCAGCGTCGTCGAACAGCTTCTCGACGGACCAGTTGGGGTTCACCGTCGGGGTCACCGACGGCACCGACTCGGGCATCGAGATCGTCACGACCTCGGTGGGTGACGCCTCGCAACCGTGAGGAACCGAGAACGCAAGAACGGTGTAGGAGCCGGCAGCGGTCGATGTGGCGCTTGCCGAAACGTGGGCGCTTGCCGCGAGCGGCGCAGCGAGCGCGAGCCCGGTGCCGGCGACAACGGCCGCGGCCGTCATCGTGAAGCGCGATGCGCGAGCGGACGTGGTGGAACGAACAGTAGACATGGTGAACCTTTCTCGTCGATGAGGGCGCACGCGCGACGCGCGCGCACGCTGGCGACCGCTCGCGGCGCGAGCGCTCGCCGCCCGCGACCTCAGAGTGAGGCCGTGCGGGCGGGGGTGACGAGAGAGGGTGGAGGGCCGCGCCTCGGATGGTCGGCGACGGCGACTGCTGACGGCGCTGGTCGATTAGCAGCGGCGGGATGCGCGGGACAGGCTGACGGGGCGGCCACCGCGGTCGGCGTGGCGCCGAACGCGACACGGATGCTGCGGGCGACGCTGGCAAGTGCGCGTTCGATCGCGGCGCGCCCGCACATGAGGGTGGCGAACGCGACGACGGCCGCACCGGCGTGGGAGGCCACCATGGGTGCAGCGCTCAGCGCGACAACCGCGCCCGGCGCGTCGATGGCGACCCCGGCCACGCCGTGGTGAGCGTGTCCCAACGAGGGCGCGTGGGACCCTGCGTGTCCGAAGAACGAGAAGAGTCCGTGGAAAATCGCCTGGTCGATGACGACGCCGGCGGCGGCTCGACCGGCCGACAGTCGGCGGCCAATGACGAGCATCCCGAGGGGCACCCCGATGAGAAGCGCGGAGACCAGCGCGGGGGCGGAAGCGATGCTCCCGCCAGCCAGACCGTGCGCGGTCGCGGCGGCGATGATGGCGACCATGGCGACGAGCACCGACGAGGCGGCGCGAAGGCGCCGGGCTCGCAAGCGTTCGTCGATCATCATCGCCCTCTCAGCGTAGGTCACGCGTCGTGCGTGTCCCTGCGAGTGATTCGCGGCTGTCGGTCGGCGGGTTTGGTCGCGTTCGTCAATGCGCGGCGGTGAGTGTGCGACGCGCCCGGGGGAGAGCGCGTGCGCGAACGTCCGCGCTGGGGGTTAGGCTCGACCCACACCGTTCGCGGTACGGAAGGGAGGCGCTCATGGCTCGAATTGGTGAGAGCGCCGACCTGCTCAAGTGCTCGTTCTGCGGCAAGAGCCAAAAGCAGGTGCAGCAGCTGATCGCGGGCCCGGGCGTCTACATCTGCGACGAGTGCGTCGAGCTCTGCAACGAGATCATCGAAGAGCGCCTCGCAGAATCGGGCGAGGCGGCGTCTGCCGACTTCGAGCTGCCGAAGCCGCGCGAGATCTACTCCTTCCTCGGCGAATATGTCATCGGCCAGGAGGCAGCAAAGCGCGCACTGTCGGTGGCCGTCTACAACCACTACAAGCGCATTCGCGCCGGGCAGACGATTCAGCCGGCCGACCAGAAGGCCGACGACGTCGAGATCGCGAAGAGCAATATTTTGCTCATCGGCCCGACCGGGTGTGGCAAGACCTACCTCGCCCAGACGCTGGCGAAGCGCCTCAACGTACCGTTCGCCGTCGCCGACGCCACCGCCCTCACCGAGGCGGGTTACGTCGGTGAAGACGTCGAGAACATTCTCTTGAAGCTCATCCAGGCCGCCGACTACGACGTCAAGCGTGCCGAGACGGGCATCATCTACATCGACGAGGTCGACAAGATCGCCCGCAAGGCCGAAAACCCGTCGATCACCCGCGACGTGTCGGGTGAGGGCGTGCAACAGGCGCTGCTGAAGATTCTTGAGGGCACGGTGGCGAGCGTTCCCCCGCAGGGCGGGCGCAAGCATCCCCACCAAGAGTTCATTCAGATCGACACGACGAACGTGCTGTTCATCGTTGCGGGCGCCTTCGCCGGCCTCGAAGACATCATCAGCCAGCGGGCCGGCAAGCGCGGCATCGGCTTCGGTGCACCCTTGCACGACAAGTCGAAAGAGCTCGACCTGTTCAGCGAGGTGCTACCCGAAGACCTCCACAAGTTCGGGCTGATCCCCGAATTTATCGGGCGCCTTCCCGTCGTCACGACCGTGTCGCCCCTCGACCGAGACGCGCTCATCGACATCCTGACCACTCCGCGCAACGCGCTGATTAAGCAGTACCAGCGCATGTTCGAAATCGACGGCGTCGAACTCGAGTTCTCACAAGAGGCGCTCGACGCCATCGCCGACCTCGCGGTGCTGCGCCAGACCGGTGCTCGCGGCCTGCGCGCGATCCTCGAAGAGGTGCTCGGGCCCATCATGTTCGACGTGCCGAGCGACGACGACGTGCAACGCGTGATCGTCACCCGCGAGGCCGTCATCGACAATGCAGCGCCGACCATCGTGCCGCGCCGGCCCGCCCGTCGCGAGAAGTCGGCCTAACGACTCCCGGGCATCCGCCCACTCTCTCCCGGCGCACGCCTCAGCGCGTGATACGGCCGACAAGCTTGGCGGTAGCCTGCGTGATCTGCGCTTGCACGGCATCCGTGGACACCGACGCCTCACCGTCACCGAACTGCGTGCCATAGTCGCCGAACAACGAATGGTTCGCGCCTTCAATAGTGACCGTGACGGTGTCATCGGGCAGCAGATTCGCCCGCTCAGCGATGTCCTCGGGTGTTCTGATGCGGTCGTTGCTCGCGACCAACGATGTAACGGCGAGCGTGGAGGTCGACAGATCGCTGGCGCAGTGGCTGCCGAGCAGCAACAGCCCGGCCACGTCCGGGGCGGCGTGAACACCATGTTCGCTTCCCGCCGCCAGCGCCCACTCGCAGGCGAGCGTGCCGCCAGAGGAGTGCCCTCCGACAATCCAGCGGCCGATCTCCGGCGCCTCCGCTGTAAACGCTTCGAGGGCTCGAGACTCGAGAGCCGGCAGGTTGAGGGCCGGGCGGATGATGACGACCGTCGTCCCCGTGGTGGCCACGATCCCGCTCAACTTGTAGAGGTAGGCCGACGACTCAACCCGAGCCGAGGGAACGAACACGAGCCCAATCCCCTCACCCTCTCCGCCCCCGATGGTCGGCCGGATCACGAACGCTCGGTCGGTGCCGGTGATCTCGATGGCGTTGCTACGCCAGGCCGCGAGGAACGGGTCGGCGTCGGCCCGGTACGGAGTGAATGCGTACAGCAAGAAGCCCGCGACGACAAGGCCGAGCAGCGCGAGTGCCGCGCCGACAACGATGAGTGCACGGCGGGCGCGAGCGGGCATGGTTCGAGTGAACGCGATGGGGGAAGGTCGCCGCAACGGGACCGTCGAAGTCTCAGCCTGCCGCCACACTTCTCACAGTGATCGCTGGCGGGTGATCAGGCTCGGGGGATACGCTTCGGCCATGTCGGACACGCTGCGCTCCCGCCTCCGGGCCCTGCCCGATTTTCCCGACGAGTTGCCGGTCTTCGACCGCGCCCACGCTCCCGACGACCCGCAGGTGCTTTTCCTGCAGTGGCTCGACGACGCGCTGGCGCACGGCCTCCTCCAGCCCCACGCCTTCACGCTGTCGACCGCTGGCCCCACCGGGCATGTCACCGCCCGCACGCTGATCCTGAAGGATCTCGATCGCGGGAAGTGGGTCTTCGCCGGCGCCCGCTCGACCCGCAAAGGTATTGACCTGGCCGCCAACCCGAGCGCCGCCATGACGTTCTTCTGGCCCCAGCGCGGCCGTCAAGTGCGCGTGACCGGCGAGGTGGAAGAACTACCCGCCGACGTCGCGGCTGCCGACTGGCGTGCCCGCCCTGAGACCGGAGACGATGTGAACCCCGACTGGGCGGCGTGGGCTCTCACCCCGAGCGAGATCGAATTCTGGCAGGCCCGGGGCGACCGCGATCACGTGCGCCACTGGTATCGCTACGGCAGCTGACCGCGGCAATTTCCCTCACGTGCACCGGCACGCCCTGAATGAACCGCACGTGGCGGCACATCGATATCGGCGCGCTCGAAAAATGTTCTTGACATCGTTCGTGACTTCATTCTACGGTTTGTTTAGTCCTGAACTAAGGGGAGAACAATGGCGATCCGCCCCACGGCCCGCACCGACGTGACCCGCTCCGCGGTGCTCGCGCACCTTGGTGCTCACGGGCCAGCGTCGCGCGCCGATCTCGCTCGCCACCTGTCGGTATCGCCCGCTCTCATGACCCAGCTCACGAAAGACCTGCTGAGCGACGGTCTCATTCGCGAGCTTGCCGAAACACGCTCGCAGGGCGGACGCCCCGCACGGATGCTCGGCCTCGTTCAAAGTGCCGGTCGCGCCGTTGGCGTCAAGGTCGCCGCTGACCACCTCGCCCTTGTCGAAGTCGGAATCGATGGCGCCGTATCCCGCGCGGAGAGCGTGGTGTTCGACGCGTCGAGCGCGACGATGCTGAGCGACCTGGCCGCGAGCATCCGTGCGTTCATCGGCAGCCGTAGCGCAACCCCGCTGCTCGGCATTGGCGTCGGCGTTCCCGGTGATGTCGACCGGCAGGGCACCGGCGTCGTGCACTCGGCGCAGCTCGGCTGGCAGAACACCCCGCTCGGCGACGTGCTGCGTCGCGAGCTCGGCCTGCCGGTGCTCGTCGAGAACAACGTGACGGCCCTCGCGATCGCGGAGCGTTTGCACGGGGTTGGTCGCGAACACGAGAACTTCCTCGTGGTTACGATCGGCACCGGCGTCGGCGCGGCGATCGTGGTCGACGGCTCGGTCGTGCGCGGTGCACGCGGGGGAGCGGGCGAGATCGGCCACCTGCCCGTTGTCGACGGGGGCCCCCGCTGCCGCTGCGGCAACGCCGGGTGCCTCGAGGCGTTGGTCGGCGAAGACGCGCTCGTCGCCCGCGGCCGCGAGCGTGGCGTCATCGGTGGCGCTGACGGAATCGAGCAGCTGCGAGACGCGGCCGACCGCGGCGACAGCGCCGCGACCGCGATCTTCGGAGAGGCCGGACACACTCTCGGCCGCGCGCTCGCCGGCCTTGTGCACACGCTCGACCCCGAGATCGTCATCGTGCTCGGAGAGGGCACGGCCGCCTGGCGACACTGGTCGTTCGGGTTCGAGCCCGCCTTCCGCGCCTCCCTGATGCCGTCCCGCCGCGGGGTGCCCGTCGCCGTCGAAACGTGGCAAGACGACAGCTGGGCGCAGGGTGCCGCGGCCCTCGTCATCTCGACCCCCTTCGACGCCGAAGGCGTCGCCGGAGAGCAGGGCACCGAGGTGCGCCGCCGCCTCGTCGAACAGGCCGGGGGCAGCGACTCATGACGAGCATCCTGCCGCTGACCGAGCCAGCGATTGCCGCGCGCGCCGCGACCGACAGCGACGACACGTCGGCTCCTCCGGCCGCGCCACGCCGGACCGCGCGAGGGCCCCGCGCCCGCCGCGTGCGGTACGCCCTCACCGTTCTTGCGTTCCTGTTGCCGAGCGCGATCCCGCTCACGCTATTCGTGCTCACCCCGATGGTGAGCGCAGCCTGGATCAGCCTGCACGACTGGAACTTGCTCAGCCCCATGACGTTCGTCGGGCTCGACAACTTCGCGGGCCTCATCACCGACCCCGACACCGCGCGCGTCTTTGGCAACACGATCTACTACATCGTCGGATACCTGCCGCTCGTCTACATCGGCGGCCTCGCCCTTGCCCTCGGCCTCAACCGCGCCATGCGCGGCCGGAACCTGCTGCGCGGCATCTACTTCCTGCCCGTGGTCACCAGCTGGATCGTTTTCAGGGCTACAGCTGGTTCCGCGACGGCGCGTTCATCGCCGACGGCGTGAGTAGCGCCGGTGCCGTCGACAGCGCATCCCGCTTCTTCGATTGGTGCCAGCGGATGCTCGTCGAGCGCCGTTCGCGCATCACCGAGATCGTCGACGCGGCGGCCGCGGGCCGTCCTCTGCCCGACGAGAACATGCTGCCGACCCGCTTCACCATGGAGGGTGCGGAGGGGGATGACGACTGGTGGGACTTCCAGACCGACGGCTACGGCACGTGGGTGTGGGCGGCCGCCGCCCACGCTGACCGCCACGGGCTCGACGTCGCGCGCTGGCGTGACGGCATCGCGCTCAGCGTCGACTACCTCGCGGCCACGTGGTCGCGCCCCTGCTACGACTGGTGGGAGGAACACCGCGAGCAGGTCCACGTCTCAACGCTTCTGTGCATCGTGGCGGGCCTTGAGGCCGCGGTTCGATCAGCCGCTGTTGACGGCGATCGCGCCGACGCCGCCCGCGGGGCAGCCGCGGCCGCGCGTGACCTCGTCGCCCGGCGCGGCGTGCACGACGGGCACCTCAGCAAGTGGCTCGGGTCGACCGACGTCGACGGGTCACTCTCGGCAGCGATCGCGCCGCTCGGCGTGATCGACGCGACGAGCCCGCTCGGCCGCGCGAGCATCCATGCAGTCGACGACGCGCTCGACGTTGAGGGAGGCGTTCACCGCTTCTTATTCGACACGTTCTACGGTGGCGGCCAGTGGCCGCTGCTGAGCTGCATGCTCGGGCTGGCATACGCCGCCGCGGGCGATCGGCCGGCCGCATTGGCCCGACTCGAGTGGGCGGCACGCACGGTGACGTCCGAAGGGTTTCTGCCCGAGCAGGTGCCCGACCACCTGCTCGCGCCGGAGCGTCGCGCCGAGTGGGTGCAACGCTGGGGCAGCGTCGCCACCCCGCTGCTGTGGAGCCACGCGATGTTCGTGCGCCTCGCCGTCGAACTCGGCATCATCGCGCCCGAGGCCGCGGGGGAGGGCGCATGATTCGGCACCGCCCCTCCGGCAGCGGTCACCCGTACTCGGTCGACACCGAGCAGCGCGACCCGGTCGACCCTGTCGCCGGGTCGCCGCTGACACTCGGCGTGCGCGTCACACCCGACGTCGACCAGGTGACGCTGCAGTGGGATGACGGCACCGGCGTCACCACCCACCCCCTGACTCGCACGCAGCGCCGCTCGCGCGGCCAGACGGTCGACGGCGGGCACCTTGCGAGCGCGCAGGCACGCCTGGCCCGCGGGGCCGGGGGCTTCTCGGTCACGCTCGATGGGCTCGCCGCGGGCACCCACGCTCGCTACCGCTTCGTCGGCGGCCCCGACAGCGCACCCGAGTCGCAGCGCACCCGCTGGTTCGCGGTGCGCGTCGCCGGCTGGCGCGCCGCCGCAGACGACACGGTCGCCGCCGATCAGGCCGTGGGGCTCGAGCCCGACAGCGTCGAGGTGCTCGACGACGGCGAGCGCCTCCTGCGGGTGCGCTTCGCGCTCACGCTCGCCGACGGTGAGAAGGTGGCCGGTTTCGGGGAGCGGTTCGACGCGCTCGACCACCGCGGCGCGTCCCTCGACTCGGTCGTGTTCGAGCAGTACAAGTCGCAGGGAGCCGAACGCAAGACCTACCTCCCCATGCCGTTCGCGCACGTCGTCGGCGGCCGCGGCTGGGGCTTCCACGTGCGCACGAGCCGCCGCGTGTGGTTCGACGTGGGCCAGACGCGCGGCGACCGCCTCGTGATCGAGGCTGAGGTCGACGCGGCGAGCACCGCATCCGGCGTTCTGTCGGTCGGCGGGTACGAGGGCGACCCGCACACCGTTCTCGATGCGTTTCTCGCCGAGGTCGGCCGGCCCGAGCAACTGCCCGACTGGGTGCTGCGTCTCTGGGCGAGCGGCAACGAGTGGAACACGCAGACGGAAGTCATGCGGCAGGTTGACCTGCATCGCGAGCACGACATTCCGGTGGGCAGCGTCGTCATCGAGGCGTGGAGCGATGAGAGCACCTTCCACATCTGGCGGGATGCGCAATACACGCCGCGCGAGGACGGCGGGCCGATGCGGCTCGCCGACTTCACCTTCCCCGCCGACGGCGCTTGGCCCGACCCGAAGGGCATGGTTGATGAGCTGCACGCGCGCGATGTGCGGCTACTGCTGTGGCAGATTCCGCTGATCAAGATGCGGCCCCACCCGCGCGGGCAGACCCGTCACGATGCCGACGCAGCTGTCCGCGAGGGCGTTCTGATTCGCGAGCCCGGCCCCGACGGCCGGCTGCGCCCCTACCGCAACCGCGGCTGGTGGTTCCCGCTCAGCCTCATGCCCGATCTGACCGACGAGCACGCCGCCGAGTGGTGGACGAACAAGCGCCGCTACCTCGTCGACGAGCTCGGCATCGACGGCTTCAAGACCGACGGCGGCGAGCACGCCTGGGGTCGCGAGCTTGCCTACCTCGACGGGCGTCGCGGCGACGAGGCGAACAACACGTTCCCCGTCGCGTATGCGAAGGCGTACGGCGACCTGCTGCGCCGAGCGGGAAAGGCTCCGGTGACGTTCTCGCGGGCGGGCTTCACCGGCTCGCAGAGCCACGGCGCGTTCTGGGCGGGCGACGAGAACTCGACGTGGGAGGCGTTCCGCTGGTCGCTCTTCGCGGGGCTGAACGCCACCGCGAGCGGCATCCTCTACTGGGGGTGGGATATCGCCGGCTTCAGCGGCGAGATCCCGACGCCTGAGCTGTACCTGCGCTCGATGGCGGCGGCGACGTTCGTGCCGATCATGCAGTACCACTCGGAGTTCAACCACCACCGCACCCCGAGCCGCGACCGCACGCCGTGGAACATCGCCGAACGCACGGGCGACGACAGCGTCCTTGCGGGCGTGCGCCGCCTCGTGCATCTGCGCGAGCGTCTCGTGCCCTACCTCTCTGCCGAGAGCGCGTGGGCGATCGGGCAGGGAACGGCCCTCATGCGGCCGCTGTTCTTCGACTGGCCGGACGACGAGGCGCTCTGGGCGCACCCCCTGCAATGGATGCTCGGCCGCGACATCCTCGTCTCTCCCGTCACCGACGAGGTCGCCACGACCCACACCGCGACCCTCCCCGACGGCGACTGGGTCCACGCCTTCACGGGGGAGCGGGTCGGGGGCGGCGCCGACACCCGCGCCGTGCCGTGGGACGAAGTGCCCGTGTACGTGCGCGCCGAGGCGTGGGCGACCCTGGCGGAGGTGTTTGGTTCGTAATTCAGGAAGCCGGCGCCCCGAGCGTTAGCTCTCGCGCTGTACACGCGCCGGTTCCTGAGTTACGAACGACGCCGCGGCTAGGCTCAGCCTGTGCTGCAGCCGATCATCGCCGGGGTCATCGGCGCGCTGACGGGCTTCGCCAGCTCGTTCGCACTCGTCATCGCCGGGCTCATCGCCGTGGGCGCGTCACCCGCGGAGGCAGCGAGCGGCCTGCTGATCCTGTGCATCGCGCAGGCGCTGCTCGCCGGGCTTTTGTCGTGGCGCTTCCGCCTGCCGCTGTCGTTCGCCTGGTCGACGCCGGGCGCCGCGGTGCTGGTGGCCGCCCAGGGTGTCACCGACGACTACTCGGCCGCCATCGGCGCGTTCCTTGTGTGCGGGGTGCTGCTCGCCATCACGGGACTCTGGCCGGCGCTCGGCCGCGCGATGACACGCATCCCGATGCCGATCGCGGGCGCGATGCTGGCGGGCATCCTCGTTCCGATCTGCATCGCCCCCGTGACGGCGTTGATCGAGCAGCCGGTGCTCGCCGCGCCGGTGATTGCCGTCTGGCTGGTGCTTCTGCGCTTCGCCACGCGGTGGGCCGTGCCAGCCGCCATGCTCGTCGCGATCGTCGGCATCGTCATCACCGGCGCCGATGCGGTTGCCGAGGCACCGCTCGCGCCGGTGCTCGCGCTCACCCCGCCCGCGTTCGATGCCGCCGTCATCGTCAGCCTCGGCGTGCCGCTGTTCATCGTCACGATGGCCGGGCAGAACGTGCCCGGCTTCGCCGTGCTGTCGACGCTCGGCTACCGCGAGGTGCCCGCGCGCGCCATCCTGACGTCGAGCGGCGCCGCGACCGTGCTCGCCGCCCCCTTCGGCGGCTTCGCGCTCAATCTCGCGGCGATCACCGCCGCGTTGATGGGCGGTCCGGATGCGCATCCCGACCCCTCGAGGCGATTCATCGCTCCGATCGCCGGCGGCGTCACCTACATCGTGTTGGGCCTTGCGGCCGGCGTAGCGACGGCGCTCGTGACGGCCGCGCCGCCGATCCTGATCATCGCGGTGGCGGGCCTCGCGCTGTTCTCGGCCCTCGCCTCGGGGCTCGTTGCGGCCTTCGAACCGCCCGATACCCGCGTTGTCGCCGCGGTCACTCTCGTCGTCGTCGCCTCGGGCGTCGTCGTCGCCGGAATCGGAAGCGCTTTCTGGGGACTCGCCGCCGGGTCTATCGTGATGCTCGTGACCCGCACGCGGTCACCGCGCCCGGCAGCGCTGCCGGAAGAACAGGGTGAGGCGCCATGAATCCCGACATCATCTCCGCGGCCCGCAAAGGTGCCATCTACGGCATCATCATCTCGTTCTCGGCGGCCGCCGTCGTGGGGATCGTCGCCCTGCTGGGCGGCGACTTCGGCGAAACGCAGGGCAAGATCCTGCTCACCACCGTCCTGTTCGGCGCGGCGTCGATCACCGCGCTGTGCCATCTCGCGATTGCGGACCGCTCGATGCGCATCGTTGCGGCCGCCGGCCTCCTCGCCAGTCTTGCGGCGCTCGTGCCCGGCATGGTGCTGATCTGGCGCGACTGGAACCTGCCCGACCTGGACACCTGGCTGCAGGCGTTCGGAGTCGCCGGAATCCTCGCGGTGAGCCTCGCCCACGCGAACCTGCTGCTGCTTCTCGCCGGCCGTCGTCGACGTCCCATTCGCATCGGGCTTGCCGCCACCCTCGTGGCGATCGGCATCGTGGCGATCCTGCTGATCCTTCCGATCGTGACCGAGGGCGACATTCCAGGCGACGACGGCGACCTGTATTGGCGGGTGTTCGGCGTGATCGCCATCCTCGACGTGCTCGGCACGGTCGTCGTACCCGTGCTCGCCATCTTCGTGCGCGACGAGCCGCGCCAGCCCGTGCCGCAGGTTTCGGGGCGCGCGTCGCTACACGGCGCTGACGACGACCCGAACGCCCTCGTGCTCACGGTGTCGGGCACGATCGCAGAACTCTTGCAGGCCCGTGCGACCGCGTCGGGCGTTCCCGTCGAGGTCGTCGCGATTGAGCTGCTTCGGCAGGGAGCGAGCGTCGGCGCGGACGACGCCGACCGCTAGCCTGGCGCCATGCCGCGTCACCCGTTCCAGTCCCTTCCCGTTCCCGCCGAGCAGGCGGCCGCGCTCGCCGAGCGCGGCCTGCGCTTTGGCCTCGTCGACCTCGATGACGAGGCGCAGTGCGCGGCGTGGCTGCGCGCCGACCTGCGCGGCTTCTACGCCGACGACCCCGAGGATGGCGAGCTCGCCGACCGCTTCACCCCCTTTCGCGACAGTCGTCTCGCCGCCGTGTGGGATGACTCTGCTGCCGACCCGGCGACCCCGGTCGCGACGGTCAGTTCGTGGCCAACAAGGCTGACAACCCCGGGCGAGCGCTACGTCGAGGCCTGGGCCATCAGCTCAGTCACGGTCGCGCCGACGCACCGCCGCCGCGGCATCGCTCGCGCCCTGCTCGAGTCAGAGCTGGCTGCTGCGCGTGAGCACGGCGCTCCGCTCGCGGTGCTCACGGTCTCAGAGGCGACCATCTACGGGCGCTTCGGATTCTCGCCCGCCGCCTTCGCCGCATCCCTCTCGATCGAGCAACGCCGCGCCAGCTGGACCGGTCCCGTTCCTGAGGGCCGCGTGCACCTCGTCGAGCGGGCTTCCCTACGGCAGCAAGCGCCCGAGATCGAGCGCCGCGCGCGCCACGGAGTTCCCGGCGAGATCGACCGCTGGCCACGACTGTGGGATCGCATGTTCGCCCTCACCGGTGACACGAAGAAAGACGCGGGAGCCCTGCGCGCCGTCCGCTACGACGACGCCGACGGCGAGCCGCAGGGGTTCGCGCTCTACCGCGTCGCCGAGCAGGGCAGCGACTTCACGAAGCACCGCGTGACGGTCACCGAGCTGATCGCAGCCACCCCCGACGCGTACGCCGCGCTGTGGCGCTACCTGCTCGACCTCGACCTGGTCGCCGAGATCACGGTCGACTTGCGCAGCGTCGACGAACCGCTGCGCTGGCAGGTCGCGGATGCTCGTGCCGTGCGCACGACGGACGTCACCGATCATCTGTGGGTGCGCATCCTCGACGTGCCGGCCGCCTTCGCCGCGCGCGGCTACGCAGCCGAAGGCAGCCTCCTGCTTGACGTGGACGACCCCGACGGTATCGCGGCAGGACGCTACCTGCTCACCGCCCACCCCGACGGCGCGGGGGAGTGCGTGCCGCTCGAGGGTGAGGCACCCGACGGCGTGGCGCACCTCGCCCTCGACGTGCGGGCACTCGGCTCGCTGTACCTCGGGGGCGTGAATGCGGCCACCCTCGCCGCCGCTGGCCGCATTACCGAGCAGTCGCCGCGAGCCGCCGTCGCCGCCGACGCGCTCTTACGCAGCCCTATCGCTCCGCGCCTCAGCATCTGGTTCTGACAGGGCGCGTCGCACCGAGCGCCGCGTATTGCGTCGTGTGACGCGATCGCTGGCGCCGGGGGCAGCGCCTTCGTATCGTTGCCGCATGTTCGCCGACTCGACCTCGCACTCGCAACGTCAGCACTCGCTGATTGACTGCGACGCGATGTGCGCGTCGGCGGCGGCGGGCCACGCCGTGTCGCCGATTCAGGACAGGGTCGCGTCGGCGACGCCGGGCAAGTGGCGCGACGCGATCGTTGTGGAAGCCTCCATGTGCGGCTGGATCGAGGTCGTCACCCTGTGCGACGATCAGTCGATCATGCTGTGGAACCACGCCGACCTTACGGGCGAGCTTCTGCCGGGTGCCCCGGTGTCGCTGCACGCGGTCTACGACGTGCTGAAAACGGCCGACGCGAAGCACAGCGTGCTCCGCGTCGGGGTTGGTGTGTAAGACCCTCGAGTCGTTAGCTCATCTGGCGCATCGAGGCCATCATGTCCTCGCACGCGGCGACCAGCTCGTCGCACGCCCTCGCGCACATGCGGCAGTGATCGTTCATGTCGGCGTGCATCGAGCACTCGGCCGAACACGCCTTCGCCATCATCATGCAGGCCTGCATGGCGGCCATCATGGCATCCATCTCCATGCCGGCAGGGCGCATCATCATGCGCATCATCGTGTTGCTCATGTCGGCGCAGTTCATGCAGCGGGCGCTGCACGTCTCCATGCCGTCCATGCCCATCATGCTGCTCACGCACATCGTGCACGCCTGCTCACAGGCGGCGGCAGCCTCCATCAGGTTCTGCATCGCCTCCATGTCCATGCCCTCGACCATCGAGTCGGCCATCATCATGCGCATATCCATCGGGAGTCCACCCTCTCCGTCGTCGTTATCGTCGTGATGCTTCGTGTGTGACGAAATATTACGCCCGTGATCGACGGGTGGCTAGGGATCGCGCCTGCGACGTCCCTGACAATCAGGCCGCAAGCCCTCGGCGCTCGAGCAGCGGCTCGATACGGGCCTCGCGGCCCCGGAACTCGCGGTACGCCTCGAGCGGGTCGCGCTTGCCGCCGATCCCGAGCACGTATTCGCGGAAGCGGTCGCCGTTGGCGCGGGTCAGGCCGCCGTTCTCTCTGAACCACTCGACCGTGTCGGCGTCGAGCACCTCGCTCCAGATGTAGCTGTAATACCCAGCGTCGTAGCCGCCCGAGAACGTGTGGGCAAAATACGTCGAGCTGTAGCGGGTCGGCACGGCCGGGTTGTCGAGTCCGACCCGGGCGAGCGCCTCCGCCTCGAACGCGGCGACGTCGGTGACCGCGTTCGCCTCCTCCGGGCTCAGCCGGTGCCACGCCTGGTCGAGGAGGGCGGCAGCCAGGTACTCGCTCGTCGCGAAACCCTCGCCCCACGTTTCGCTCGCGCGGATCTTCTCGATCGTCTCGGCCGGAATCGGCTCGCCGGTTTCGTGGTGAACGGCGTAGTCGTCGACGAGACCGGGCCACAGCATCCACATTTCGTTGACCTGGCTCGGGAACTCGACGAAGTCGCGATAGACGTTTGTACCCGTGAAGTGCGGGTAGGTAACGTGCGCGAACAGACCGTGCAGGGCGTGCCCGAATTCGTGGAAGAACGTGTTCACCTCGTCGAAGGTGAGCAGGGTCGGCGCGCCTGCCGGGGGCTTCGGCACATTCAAGTTGTTGACGACCACGGTCGGGTGGTCGAGCAACTCGTTCTGGCCGATGAGCTCATTCATCCAGGCGCCGCCGCGCTTCGCGTCGCGGGTGTACAGATCGAGCAGGTAGAGCCCCAGCTCGCTGCCGTCCTCGTTGTGCACCTCGAACACCCGCACGCCGTCGGTGTACCCGACGAGGTCGATGCGCTCGGTGAAGGTGATGCCGAACACCTGGGTGGCGGCGGCGAACACGCCCTTCTGCAGAACGCGCTCCGCTTCGAAGTACGGACGCAGGGCGGCGGTATCGACGTCGAACTCGGCGGCGCGCACCTTCTCGCTGTAGAACGCCCAGTCGTGCGCCTCGATGGGGTGACCGGCAAGAGCCTCAAGCTTGTCCTGCTCGGCCCGCGCATTCTGTGCCGCCGCCGGGGCAAGCTTCTCGAGCATGGCGGCGATATTCTCGGGTGTCTTCGCGGTCTGGTCGGCCGCGACAAATGCGGCGTGGTTGTCGAATCCGAGCAGACGAGCGCGCTCTGCCCGCAGCCGCACGATCTCGAGCAGCACCTCGCGGTTGTCGTGCTCGCCACCCCGACCGCCGCGGGCTCGTGAAGCGGCCATGATGCGTTCGCGCAGTTCACGGTTCGTGAGTGACGCGAGGTAGGGGTGACCCGTCGGCAGCACGAGCGAGACGAGGTACTTGCCGTCCAGCCCGCGGTCGGCAGCGGCTTGCGCACAGGCGGCGATCTCGCCCGAGGTCAGTCCGTCGAGCTCGGCCACGTCGTCGACGACGACGGCGAGGTCGTTCGTGTCCGCCAGGAGATTCTTCTCGAACTTCGTGGTGAGCGTCGACAGGCGGCTGTTCAGTTCGCCAAGGCGCGCCTTTGCGGTGTCGTCGAGCCCGGCGCCGGCGAGCGACATCTCGGTATGGCGCCGCTCGATCAGATACCGCTGCTCGTCCGTGAGGTCGAGCTCGTCAAGCCGTGAGTGCAACGTGTCGATGCGGGCGAACAGTGCGGCATCGAGTGTGATTGCATCCTGGTGCGCCGACAGCAGGGGAGCGTACTGCTCCTCCAGCGCGTTCGTCGCGTCAGACGAGTTGGCGCTCGACTGGTTGTAGAACACTCGCAGCACGCGCATGAGCAGCTGGCCACTGCGCTCGAGCGGTTCCATGGTGTTGGCAAATGTCGGCTCATCGTTTTGCGCGGTGATCGCGGCGATCTCGGCGCGCTGCTCGGCCATGCCGGCGTCGATCGCCTCGGCATAGTGCTCCTCGCGGATCTCGGCGAACGGAGGCAGCTGGTAGGGCAGGGTGCTCGGCGCGAAAAACGGATTCGTCATCCGGCCACTGTATGCCGCTTGCTTTGGTGCGCGTGTCAGGGATGCACGCCCCGGCTCTCGCACAGTGCGCCGACGGCAAAGAAGCGCTTGCAAATAAAACAATGCAAAGAATTGCTTGCAAAGGAAACTTTGCAATGCTATCTTTGTGACATGACCTCCACCGACACCACCGACGGCCGCGTCGCCGACCTCGACGGCCTCAAGGCGCTGGCACATCCGCTGCGCGTGCAGATCATCGAGGCGTTGTCGACCTACGGCCCGCACACCGCCAGCACTCTGGGCGAGCGGCTCGGCGAATCGAGCGGGGCGACCAGTTACCACCTGCGCCAGCTCGAGAAGCACGGCTATGTGCGCGAGGTCGAGGGGCGGGGCACCGCCCGCGAGCGCTGGTGGGAACGCACGCCCGGCCCCATCACGATGGGCGGGCCCGAGCTTGACCAGAGCGAGGCGGGCAAGCAGGCCAGCCGCGTCATCATGCGCGAGTGGCTGCACCACCGCGAGGCGGGGGTGCGCGACATCGTCGAGCGCGGCATGACCGAGCTCGACGAGCGCTGGCAGCACTCCACCATGCTGCACTCCGCCAGTGTTCACGTGACCGCTGAACAGCTCAGCGAACTCAACGAGCAGATCCTCGATCTGGTCAGTCAGTTCGCGGCGACGCATCGCGGCCAACGGGTCGTCGGTTCCCGACCCGTCCAGATCCAGTACTTCGCCTTCCCCGTGCTCGATGGGCACGAGATCACCGAGGAGGACGCGTCATGACCACCATGAGCATCCCCGTAGTTCCCCGCATCGCCCGTCGGCGACCGGTCGTTCGCCGACTGGCGCTGGCGGCTGGCGTCGCGCTCATCGCCTGGGCCAAGATGCCCAGCGCACATGCAACTCACGAACAGCAAGCGCTCAGGCTGCGGGCAGAGACTGACCGCAGACGGGCTGCTGAAGGGTTCCGATTCGGGATCGCGCAGTAGCCCGCCCTAGGTCACACCTCGCACCCCGCATCACGCGGCGCAGGAATCGATGGCACCGAACGGATGTTCCGAGCATCCGCCATCGACCGGGAGATACGCCCCGGACCTCCCGCCGCGTGAGGCGGGGTGCGAGCCTGTCTAGCGGTCGAGCTCGTCGGCGTCGTCCTCGTTCGAGACGTGCACCCGACCGCTCGGGCTCACCCGGATCGTCGTGCCATCGTCCAGCTGCACGACCGGCCGGCCCTCGAGCCACGTCAGGGTCCAGCGCCACTGCGTCGTGTCGAAACCGAGCAGCTCACCCTCCACGCGGTGAATCGCCGCGACGACCTCGGGAGTCAACTGCGGCGGGGGAGTATCGCCCACGGCCCATCGTGTACCCAGTTGCACGTCTCAGATCTCCTTCTCGTAGGTGACCCAGGTGGTACGGGTCGCCACCCGGTCGTACACGCGTTGTGCGCGTTCGTTGTCGGCGGCCGTGATCCAGCGCAGTGTCCCGCCGCCGTGGCGGGCCGCGTGGTCGCTGATCGCCGCGATCAGGGCTGTTCCGATTCCGTGGCCTCGTGCATCCGGGTCGGTGAATAGGTCGTCAAGGTACCAGCCGGGCCCCGCGGTGAACGTGTCGGGTTGCTCGCGCACGTGAGCGAATCCGACGATCGTGCCCGCGTCGTCGACGGCCACGAAACACAGCAGCGGATGCTCGGGGTCGCGAATCCACGCCCACACGCCGTCCAGAACGCTCGCCGGGAAGTCGGTTTCGTAGAAGACGCCGTACGCGGTGAACAGTTCGCGCCACCGCGCGTGATCACCGTCGTCGATCGGCCGAACGTGCACCATCGCACCAGTGTGGCAAAGGTGCGCGTCCCGCCGCCAGCAGATGTCAGGCGGCGGTCAGCTCGTCGGCAGCTCGCCCAGCTCGATCGACACGACCGCGATCTCGTCGGCCTCCGTCAGCTCCAGCTCGGCGATGCGCCCCACAGCCTTCAGGTCGTCCGCGGCGAACGACAGCAGCGCGGGGGCGGCGAGCACGGCCCGAGTCACGGGCGTCTTCTGCGAGGCCTTCGCGTCGGTCTTCGCCCGGCGCACACCGATCAGAGCCTGCGACACGAGCGCGAGCAGCCCGCCGTGTTGTGCGTCGACACCGATCTCGTCGACGGTCGGCCACGCGGCGGTGTGCACGCTGCCGTCGTGCGTCCAGCTCCAGACCTCCTCGGTCGCGAACGGCAGCACGGGGGCGAAGAGGCGCAGCATGACGTCGATCGCGAGGCGGAGGGCCGCGACGGCGCTCGCCTGACCAGCCTCGCCCTGCGAGCCGTAGGCACGCTCCTTGACGAGTTCGAGGTAGTCGTCGCAGAACGTCCAGAAGAATTGCTCGGTGACCTCGAGCGCCCGGGCGTGGTCATAGCCGTCGTACGCGGCGGTCGCGGTCTGGACGACCTCCGACAGAGTCGCGAGCATGTCGATGTCGAGCGGTTCGGTGACAGCAGCGCTACCGGCCTCGGCCGCCGCGGGTGCGGGGAACGAGTAGACGAACTTCGCCGCGTTCAGCACCTTGATCGCGAGGCGCCGGCCGATCTTCATCTGCTTCGGGTTCTGCGGGTCGAATGCCGCGTCGGTGCCGAGGCGCGAGCTGGCCGCCCAGTATCGGACGGCGTCCGAGCCGTGCGACTCGAGCATCGCGGCGGGGGTGACGACGTTGCCCTTCGATTTCGACATCTTCTTGCGGTCGGGGTCGACGATGAAGCCCGAGATGCTCGCGTTCGTCCACGGCACCGTGCCGTGCTCGAGCTCGGCGCGCAGCATGGTCGAGAACAGCCAAGTGCGAATGATGTCTTGACCCTGGCTGCGCAGGTCGTAGGGGAACACCAAGCCGAACAGGGCGGGGTCCTCCTCCCAGCGACCGGCGATTTGCGGCGTGAGGCTCGAGGTCGCCCAGGTGTCCATGATGTCGACCTCGCCGACAAAGCCGTTCGGCTCACCGCGCTGCGCCTCGTCGAAGCCGGGGGCCGGCATCGACGACGGGTCGACCGGCAGCTGGTCTTCGCTCGGCACGATTGGCTCGCCCGTGATCTCACCCTGCTCGTCCAGGCGGTACCAGACGGGAATCGGCACGCCGAAGAAGCGCTGGCGCGAGATGAGCCAGTCGCCCGACAAGCCTCCGACCCAGTTCTCGTAGCGCACGCGCATGAAGTCGGGGTGGAAGGCGACCTGCGTGCCGCGCTCGATGAGGCGGGCGTTCAGGGCTTCGTCGCGGGCGCCGTTCGTGATGTACCACTGGCGGGTGGTGACGATCTCGAGCGGCTTGTCGCCCTTTTCGAAGAACTTCACGGGGTGCGTGATCGCCCGCGGCTCGCCGTGCAGGTCGCCGGACTCGGTGAGCAGCTCGACCATGCGCGCCTTCGCGCTGAACACGGTCTTGCCGGCGATCTCGGCGTACACCTCGGCCGCGGCGCCGTCGATGCCGGGGGGCGGGTCGGCGAGGATGCGGCCGTCTTTGCCGAGAATCGGGCGGGTCGCGAGGTCGAGCTCGCGCCACCAGATGACGTCGGTCACGTCGCCGAAGGTGCAGACCATGGCGATGCCGGAGCCCTTGTCTTGCTGCGCGAGCCGGTGCGCGACGACCGGAACCTCGACGCCGAAAAGCGGGGTGCGAACGGTCGTGCCGAAGTAGGGCTGGTAGCGCTCGTCATCGGGATGCGCGACGAGCGCCACGCACGCCGCAATCAGTTCCGGCCGGGTCGTCTCGATCTCGATCGTGCCGCCGTCGGGCGTGTGGAACGAGACCCGGTGGTAGGCGCCCGGAATCTCTTTGTCTTCGAGCTCGGCCTGGGCAACCGCCGTGCGGAAGGTCACGTCCCACAGCGTCGGGGCATCGGACTGGTACGCCTCGCCGCGCGAGAGGTTGCGCAGGAAGGCGCGCTGGGCGGCGCGCTGCGCCTCGTCGCCGATCGTGCGGTAGGTGAGCGACCAGTCGACGCTGAGGCCGAGGGCCCGCCACAGGTCTTCAAACTGCTTCTCGTCTTCGACGGTGAGCTTCTCGCACAGCTCGATGAAGTTGCGGCGGCTGACCGGAACCTGGTCGGCGGCCTTCGACGACTTATTGTCGCCACCCTCGAACGGCGGGGCGAAGTCGGGGTCGTAGGGCAGCGACGGGTCGCAGCGCACGCCGTAGTAGTTCTGCACCCGGCGCTCGGTGGGCAGCCCGTTGTCGTCCCAGCCCATCGGATAGAACAGGTGCTTGCCGCGCATGCGCTGGTAGCGGGCGGCGAGGTCCATGTGGGTGTAGCTGAACACGTGGCCGATGTGCAGCGAGCCCGACGCGGTCGGCGGGGGAGTGTCGACGGCGTAGACGCACGACTTGCCGGCGGCCTCGGCTGCGGCCCGGTCGAAGCGGTACGTGCCCTGGCGCTCCCACGCCTCGCCCCACTTCGCTTCGAGTCCTTCGAGGGCGGGCTTGTCGGGCAGGGCGGCGTGGGACATCGAAAAACTCGCTTCGCTATGGGCGGCACCGTGTCAAGAGGTAAGGGTGCCTGAGTGTGGGGTCGGCGTTCAGTGTACCGGCGGCAGAACGGGGGCCGACTGGGCGTCGACCCCCGTTCGCGCGGCGTGCGAAGCGCGCGTTACGCGGCGGCGGTGTCTGCCGGGATGCGCGCGGCGGCCGGATCGTCCTCGTCGCGATCAACGCGCATCCGGATCGCGATGAGGGCGCTCACGAGCGTGATGGCGCTCATCGCGGCGAGCACGACGCCGGGGTGCCACCACGCGTTCCCGGACAGCTCGCCGATCGTGAGCGTCAGCGCGGGTACGAAGCCCGACACGACGGCGGCCAGCGAGTAGGCGAAGCCGAGGGCCGAATAGCGGTAGCGCTCGTCGAAGAGCTCGGTGAAGATGCCCCCGAGGGCAGCCCAGCTCATCGTGGGCAGGATGCCGCCGATCACCATCATCGCCACCAGCACGCCGAAGTTCGCGAACTGCAGGAAGAAGTAAATCGGGAACGCGACGAGCAGGGTGCCGAGGGCGCCCCACGCGATGACCTGGCCGGAGCCGATGCGGGTCGCCCACGCGCCGAACAGCGGAATCGTGACGAGTTGCAGTAGGCCGCCGATCGTCGTCGCGATCAGCAGTTGGTAGTACTCGAAGCCGAGCTGCGTCACGCCGTAGTTGATCGTGTACGTGTTCATCAGCGAGTACGAGCCGATGCCGAGCAGGGCGACGCCGACGGCGACGAGGATCGTCACCGGCTGGCGCTTCAGCAGCTCGGCGAGCGGCACGCGCACGCGCTTGTTGGTCGTTGCGACGGCCTGGAAGACGGGCGTCTCGGTGACGGTGACGCGCAGGTAGAGCGACACGAGCAAGAGGGGAATCGCGGTGAGGAACGGCAGGCGCCACGCCCACTCGGTGATCTGCTCGTTCGTGAGGGCGAGGGTCAGCCAGATGAAGGCGCCGGCCGACAGGATCGAGCCAATCGGCGAGCCGAGCTGCGGCATCGCGGCGGCGAAGGCGCGCTTCGCGCGGCTCTCGTGCTCGGTCGCGATGAGCACCGCGCCGCCCCACTCTCCGCCGAGCGAGATGCCCTGCAGGAGGCGGAGCACCACGAGGATCGCGGCGCCGAACCAGCCGGCCTGCTCGTAGGTCGGCAGCACACCGATGAGGCCGGTCGCGACGCCCATGAGGGTCACCGTGACGATGAGTGTCATGCGGCGACCGAGCCGGTCACCGATGTGACCGAAAATGATCGCGCCTACCGGGCGGATCACGAAGGCGAGCGCGATCGACAGGAACGCCGCGAGGGTTCCGCCGAACCCGCCGAGCGGGTCGAAGAACAGCGGGCCGACGAAGAAGGCCGCGAAGTACGCGTAGATGTAGAAGTCGTACGACTCGAGCGAGGTTCCGACGAGCGACGCCCAGCGCGCGCGACGCGCGATGCGGGGGTCAGAGGGTGCTGCGAGGTCGCGGGGCGCCGCGGTGCTCGCCGAGGGGGACGTGGTGGGCGCTTTGCCACGTGCGTTATCAGACACGAGTAGTCGAGCGTACGCGGTGCGCCGCCTATTCCCGCATCCCGCTAGAATCGGCGCATTGACTGCGATCCGGCCATCACCGGGGAGTCCTCGGAAGAACGTGGCCCAGGCCGCCAGTAGACCCGAGCGGGGCAGGCCCGTCACAGCCGGTGAGTGAGAGGCGCGCGTCCCCGACGGCGGGGGTGCGGGCAAGCGGGGTGGTACCGCGGCGGGCCGAAATCGGCCGGTCGTCCTCGCGGTACGTGAGCCGACGCATCCACTGACCGGAGACACCATGGGCTACCCGCTGCATCGCGACACCGACGGCATCGTCGCCTCCCCGCGCTTTCCTGAGCTCGAGCTCGAGGTGCTCGACTATTGGGCCACCACCGACACGTTCCGCCGGTCGGTGGCGAACCGCGACGGATGCGACGAGTGGGTCTTCTACGACGGCCCGCCGTTCGCCAACGGCCTGCCGCACTACGGGCACCTGCTGACGGGATACGCGAAAGACCTGTTCCCGCGCTTCCAGACGATGCGCGGCAAGCAGGTGCATCGCCGCTTCGGGTGGGACACCCACGGCCTACCCGCCGAGCTGGAGGCAATGAAGCAGCTCGGCATCACCGAGAAGGCCGAGATCGAGGCCATGGGCATCGAGGCGTTCAACGCGAAGGCGCGCGAAAGCGTGCTCGTCTACACGAAGGAGTGGGAGGACTACGTCACCCGACAGGCCCGCTGGGTCGACTTCGAGAACGACTACAAGACCCTCGACATCTCGTTCATGGAGAGCGTGCTGTGGGCGTTCAAGACCCTCTTCGACAAGGGTCTCGCCTACGAGGGCTACCGCGTGTTGCCCTACTGCTGGCGCGACGAGACGCCGCTGTCGAACCACGAGCTGCGCATGGACGACGACGTCTACCAGATGCGTCAGGACCAGTCGGTGACGGTCACATTCCCGCTCGTCGGGGCGAAGGCCGAGGCGCTGGGCCTCACCGGCGTGAAGGCGCTCGCGTGGACAACGACCCCCTGGACCCTGCCGACCAACGCGGCGCTCGCCGTCGGCCCCGAGATCACGTACGCCATCGTCCCTGCCGGGCCGAACGGCGCGGCGGATGCACGGGGCGCGGCAAGTGCGGACGATGCGGTCGAGGGCGAATCGCTCTACCTCCTCGCCGCCGACACGCTGCCGGCGTACGCCAAAGATCTCGGCTACGAGTCGGCCGCCGATGCGCAGGCCGCCGTCACCCGCACGGTGGTCGGAGCCGAGCTCGGCGGCGTGCACTACGACCGACTGTTCGACTACTACGCCGACGTTGAAACCTTCGGCATGCAGAATGCCTGGCAGATCCTCGTGGCCGAGTACGTCGCCACCGGTGAGGGCACCGGCATCGTGCACCAGGCGCCCGCGTACGGCGAAGACGACCAGAACGTCAGTGCCGCGGCGGGCATCCCGGTCATCATCTCGGTCGACGACGGCGGCAGGTTCCTCGACCAGGTGAGCGACGTCGCCGGCCTGCAGGTCTTCGAGGCGAACAAGACGCTCACGCGACTTCTGCGCGAGGCCGGGCGTCTGCTGCAGGTGCGCAGCTACGAGCACAGCTACCCGCACTGCTGGCGCTGCCGCAACCCGCTCATCTATAAGGCCGTGTCGAGCTGGTTCGTGCGCGTCACCGAGATCCGCGACCGCATGCTCGAGTTGAACGAGCAGATCACCTGGGTTCCCGACAACGTCAAGCACGGCCAGTTCGGCAAATGGCTCGAGGGTGCCCGTGATTGGTCGATCAGTCGCAACCGGTACTGGGGTAGCCCCATCCCGGTGTGGAAGAGCGACGACCCGAACCACCCCCGCATCGACGTGTACGGCTCGCTTGCCGAGCTCGAGGCTGACTTCGGCGAGCTTCCCCGCAACGCCGACGGCGAGGTCGACCTGCACCGCCCGTTCATTGACTCGCTGACCAGGCCGAACCCCGACGACCCGACCGGAGCATCCACGATGCGCCGCATTGAAGACGTCTTCGACGTCTGGTTCGACTCGGGCTCGATGCCGTTCGCGCAGGTGCACTACCCGTTCGAGAACGCCGACTGGTTCGACAGCCACAACCCGTCCGACTTCATCGTCGAGTACATCGGGCAGACCCGCGGCTGGTTCTACACGATGCACATTCTCGCCACCGCGCTGTTCGATCGCCCGGCATACAAGAAGGTCATCAGCCACGGCATCGTGCTCGGCAACGACGGGCAGAAGATGTCCAAGAGCCTGCGCAACTATCCCGACGTCGGCGAGGTGTTCGATCGCGACGGCGCCGACGCGATGCGCTGGTTCCTCATGTCGAGCTCAGTTATCCGCGGCGGCAACCTCGTCGTCACCGAGGAGGGCATCCGCGCGGGCGTGCGCGAGTTCCTGCTGCCGCTGTGGAGCACGTACTACTTCTATGGGCTCTACGCGAACGCTGCGGGTCTCACCACACCTGCGCGCCGCACCGACTCGCCGAACGTGCTTGACCGCTACCTGCTCGCCAAGACGCGCGTGTTGATTGAGACGGTCACCACCGAACTCGAGAACCTCGACTCGCCGATGGCGGCGGCAGCCCTCCGCGACTTCGCCGACGTGCTGACGAATTGGTACGTGCGCCGCTCACGCGAGCGCTTCTGGTCGGGGGATGACCGTGCCGCGTTCGACACGCTGCACACGGTTCTCGAGACGCTCGCCCGCGTGGCCGCCCCGCTCGCCCCGCTCGTCAGCGAGGAGGTCTGGCGTGGCCTGACCGGTGGCGACAGCGTGCACCTCACCGACTGGCCCGAGGCCGAGGAGTTCCCCGCCGACGACGCGCTCGTCGCGGCCATGGACCGGGTGCGCCAGCTCGCAAGCTCCGGCCTCGCCCTACGCAAGGCCCGCAGCCTGCGGGTGCGCCTGCCGCTCGCACGCCTCACCGTGGTTGCCCCCGAGGTGACCGCGCTCGCGCCGTTCGCCGACATCGTGCGCGACGAGCTGAACGTCAAGCAGCTCGAACTCGTCGAGTTCGACGACTCGCTCGTCGAGGCTCACGGCATCACCCGTCGCCTCGCGGTCAACGCCCGCGCCGCCGGCCCCCGCATCGGCAAGCAGGTGCAGCAGGTGATTCAGGCGGCGAAGGTCGGCGACTGGAGCGTCGACGGTGACACGGTCGTCGTCGGCGGCGTGCCGCTCGTCGAGGGCGAGTACACGCTCGAGCTCGACCTTGCCGACGAGAACGCCGCTGTCGCGTTCCTGCCCGGTGGCGGCTTCGCCCTGCTCGACACGACGCTCACCCCCGAGCTCGAGGCCGAGGGGCTTGCCCGCGACGCGGTGCGCGCCATCCAGCAAGCGCGCAAGGACGCCGGCCTCGAGGTCAGCGACCGCATTCACCTCACCGTGACGGCAGACACGGCCGAGACGCAGGCGGCGATCGACGCGCACCGAGACCTCGTCGCCGGTGAAACCCTCGCCGTCGTGCTCGAATCGTCGGTTGCCGAATTCGGGTCCGCCGACGACGCGGTGCCGGTCGGCGCGGGGCGCATCCGCATCGCTGTAGCGCGCGCCTGAATCGCCTGAGTATCCGGCCCGCGTGATCGCCATACCGACTGAAAGGATGGACGCATGAGCGACGACCAGCACGACGCCGACCGCGCCGACGCCGATCGGGTGTATGCCGAGCTGCTCGAGCGCATCGGTGAGCACGCCCCGCAGCCGAGGCTCGAGCCGACTCGTCGCGCCGTCGAGCTACTGGGCGACCCGCAGCGCAGCTACGGCATCATCCACGTCACCGGCACGAACGGCAAGACCTCGACGAGCCGCATCGCCGAGAGCATCCTGCGCGCCCACGGGCTGCGTACCGGCCTCATGACGAGCCCGCACCTGGTGCGCGTCACCGAGCGCATCGTCATCGATGGCGAACCGATCAGCGACCGGGCGCTCGCCGACAACTGGGACGACATTCAGCCCTACCTGCTCATGGTCGACGCCGAGTTGACCGCCAACGGCGAGCAGGCGCTCAGCTACTTCGAGGCGCTCACGGTGCTCGCCTTCGCCTGCTTCGCGGATGCGCCCGTCGATGTCGCCGTCGTCGAGGTCGGCATGGGCGGCGAGTGGGATTCGACGAACGTCGCCGACGGCGACGTCGCCGTGCTGACCCCGATCGCGCTCGACCACACGAACCGCCTTGGCCGCACGGTCGCCGAGATTGCCCGAACGAAGGCGGGCATCATCAAGCCGGCCGCCCAGGTCGTCACCGCGCTGCAGACGACCGAGGCGATGGACGAGATCACCCGCGCCGCCGAACTCGACGAGGCGACCGTCGTCGTCGAAGGGGTCGATTTTCAGGTCACGGATGCTCGCCTCGCCGTCGGCGGTCAGGCCCTGACCGTGCGCGGTCGCGCCGGCACGTACGACGACCTCCTCCTTCCCCTGTTCGGGCCGCACCAGGCGCAGAACGCCGCGGTGGCGATCGCCGCCGTCGAGGCGTTCCTCGGCGCCGGGACGCAGCCGCTCAGCCCCGAGGTGCTCGCCGAGGGGCTCGCGCAGGTGACAAGCCCCGGCCGCCTGCAGGTCATCGCCACCGAGCCCACCGTGATCGTCGACGCGGCCCACAACCCGCACGGCGCTGAGGCGCTCGCTCGGGCCCTCATGGGTTCGTTCGCGTTCACCTCCGTGACCGCCGTCGTCGGCGTGCTCGACGACAAAGATGCGCACGGCATCATCGCCGCCCTCGACCCGGTCGTCGAGCGCTTCGTCGTGTCGCAGTCCGACTCCGAACGGGCGATTCCCGCCGCACAACTCGCCGAACTGGTCGCGCAGATCGCCGGGCCCGACCGCGTGCAGGTGGCACCCGCGCTCGATGAGGCGATCGCCGCCGCCCGCGAGAGCTGCGAGCCGACCGGCGCCGTGCTCGTGACCGGGTCCGTCACGCTCGTCGGTCAGGCGTTCTCCATCCTTGGCCAGCAGAATGGGGTTTCGTGACCGAGACCGCAGATTCCCCGCCGCGCCGCCCCAAGCGCGACAAGACGGCCACCGAGTCGCTGATGACCGCGACGATGGGCATGGAGATTCCGGTCGTCCTGTTCGGCGCGATCGCGCTGTTCGGCGTTCGCGTGACCGACCCACCCGCGCTCGCCTTCCTCGGCGGCGTCGTGCTGATCGTGCTGCTCGCGATCGGCATTCGCCTCGCCCGCTACTCGTGGGGCTACTGGTACAGCGGTGCGCTGCAGGTGCTGCTGCTCGCCACGGGCTTCGTCGAGCCGCTCGCCGCCGTCACCGCGGCGATCTTTGTCGGCTTTTGGATCTACAGCCTCGTGCGCGGCCGTCAGCTCGACGAAGCGAAGCGTCGCCATTTTGCCGAGAACCCCACCGATCAGGAGAACTAAATCGTGACCAGCATCGAAGAGACCCTCGTCCTCATCAAGCCCGACGGTGTCGCCCGCAACCTGACCGGCGAAATCCTTCGCCGCATCGAGGCGAAGGGCTACCAGCTCGTCGACCTGCGGATGGTGCAGGCCGACCGTGACCTACTCGCCCAGCACTACGCCGAGCATGAGGGCAAGCCGTTCTACGAGCCGCTCATCGAATTCATGGAGTCGGGCCCCGTGGTCGCCGCGCGTGTCGCCGGCAACCGCGTGATCGAGGGCTTCCGCTCGCTGGCCGGAACGACCGACCCGACGACCGCCGCACCCGGCACGATCCGCGGCGACCTCGGCCGCGACTGGGGGTTGAAGGTTCAGCAGAACCTCGTGCACGGCTCCGACTCTCCCGAGACGGCCGCGCGCGAGCTCGCCCTCTGGTTCGGGTAGGCGGCGCCGTCGGCGCGGGGCCGCACACCGGTCGCCCGGCGTCGCGCCACTAGCCTGGACTCCATGGCCGAACGCAGCTGGAGCCTCGGGGGAGCACTCCGCGGACTGTTCACGACCCCGGTAGTCGACGACGAGATGTGGGACGACCTGGAGGCGGCCCTCATCGGCGCCGACTTCGGGCCGGACCTCACCGACGAGATCCTCGACCACCTCCGCAGCGAGGTCGAGCGGCTGCGCATCACCGACCCGGCCGACGTCAAGCGCCTGCTGCGCGAGACGATCGAGGAGCGGCTCGCCGCGCACGACCCGACGCTTCGGCTCAGTGAGCGGCCTGCCGTCGTGCTCGTCGTCGGGGTCAACGGCGTCGGCAAGACAACCACGATCGGCAAGTTCGCGAAGTTCCTGACCGGCTACCAACGCAGCGTCGTCGTGGGGGCGGCCGACACCTTCCGCGCCGCCGCCGTCGACCAGCTCGCCACCTGGGCCGAGCGCGCGGGCGCCGCAGTCGTGCGCCCGCAGCAGCAGGGTCAAGACCCCGCGAGCGTCGCCTACCAAACGGTCGAGCGCGCCATCGCTGACGGTACCGACATTGCGATCATCGACACCGCGGGCCGTTTGCAGACGAAGGCCGGCCTGATGGATGAACTCGCCAAGGTCCGTCGCGTCGTCGAGAAGCTCGCGCCCATCGCCGAGGTGCTGCTCGTGCTCGACGGTACGACCGGCCAGAACGGCGTCGCGCAGGCCCAGGCATTCATCGAACACGCCGGCGTCACGGGCCTCGTCATCACGAAGCTCGACGGCAGCGCGAAGGGCGGCTTCGTCTTGCGCGTGCAGCAGCAGACGGGCATCCCCATCAAGCTGATCGGCCAGGGAGAGGGCATCGGCGACCTGACGGGCTTCACCCCGCACGTGTTCGCCCAGAGTCTCGTGCCCTGACGGCCCACCTAGAATGGGCGGCACTATGGCGACTTTTGGCACGCTCTCCGATCGGCTCACTCAGACATTCAGCGCTCTGCGCACGAAAGGAAAGCTGAGCCCGGCCGATGTCGACGGCACGGTGCGCGAGATTCGCCGCGCCCTGCTCGATGCCGACGTGGCCTTGCCGGTCGTCAAAGACTTCACGGCGCGCGTGCGCGAGCGCGCCCTCGGCGACGAGGTCAACAAGGCGCTGAACCCGGCCCAGCAGGTCGTCAAGATCGTCAACGACGAGCTCGTCACGATTCTTGGTGGCGAGCAGCGCCGCCTGCAGTTTGCCAAGTCGGGCCCCACTGTCATCATGCTCGCGGGCCTGCAGGGTGCCGGTAAGACGACGCTCGCCGGCAAGCTCGCCAAGTGGCTGAAGAACGACGGCCACACGCCGATGCTGGTCGCCGCTGACCTGCAGCGCCCGAATGCCGTGCAGCAGCTGCAGGTAGTCGGCGAGCAGGCGGGGGCCACCGTGTACGCGCCCGAGCCCGGCAACGGCGTCGGTGACCCCGTGCGCGTCGCGAAGGACGCGATGAAGGTCGCCGTCGACAAGCAGCACGACGTCGTGATCGTCGACACGGCCGGCCGCCTCGGTGTCGATGCCGAACTGATGAATCAGGCGTCGAACATCCGTAAGGCAATTGACCCCGACGAGGTCCTGTTCGTCATCGACGCGATGATCGGTCAAGACGCCGTCGCGACCGCGCAGGCGTTCCAGGAGGGCGTCGACTTCACGGGCGTGGTGCTGTCGAAGCTGGATGGCGACGCGCGCGGCGGCGCCGCGCTCAGCGTCGCGAGCGTCACCGGGCGGCCAATCATGTTCGCCTCCACCGGCGAGAGCCTCGACGACTTCGAGCCGTTCTACCCCGACCGCATGGCGAGCCGCATCCTCGACCTCGGTGACATCCTCACCCTCATTGAGCAGGCGCAGAAGGCCTTCGACGAAGACCAGGCCCGCAAGACGGCCGAGAAGTTCGCCACCGACAGCTTCACGCTCGAAGACTTCCTCGAGCAGATGCAGCAGTTGAAGAACATGGGCTCCATCAAGGGCATGCTCGGCATGCTCCCCGGCGCCCGCGGCATGAAAGAGCAGCTCGACAACTTCGACGAGTCCGAGCTCACGCGCACCGAGGCGATCATCCGCTCGATGACGCCCGCCGAGCGGCGCATGCCGAAGCTCTTGAACGGCTCGCGACGCCTGCGCATCGCCAAGGGCTCTGGCACGACCGTCACCGAGGTGAACCAGCTCGTGATGCGGTTCGAGCAGGCCGCGAAGATGATGAAGACGGTCGCCAAGGGCGGCATGCCGCAGATTCCGGGCATGGGTCCCCTCGGCATGGGGGGTGGCCCCGGTGCTCGGAGCGCCCGCAAGGCCCAGAAGAAGAAGGGCAAGACGGGTTCGCGCTCCGGCAACCCTGCAAAGCGCGCCGCCGAAGAGGCGGCGAAGGCGCACGGTGGCGCAACGGGCGCCCCCACCGGCTCCGGCTTCGGGCTCGGCGGCGGGGCCTCCGCGGGCGGCCAGGCTCCCACTCCCGAAGAGCTCGAGGCTCTGCAGAAGTTCCTCGGCCGCTGAATCCCTCCCCGCCGCCCGACCACGGTGACCCTCATGGGCAATGACGCCCCGCGCATCCCTACCGCGCACCGCGACGGCACGCCGCCCGCCGCCGCGACCGCGATTGCCGACGCTGTTCGCGCCGGTCGCTCGACGGCGGTCGATGAGGCCCGCGCGGCGCTTGCGCGCCTCGCCTCCCGTGATCCCGCTGTCGGGGCTTTCCAGGTGGTGCGCGCCGAGGCGGCGCTCGCCGAGGCGGCGGCGGTGGATGCCCGCATCGCCGCGGGCGAACACCTCCCGCTCGCGGGCGTCCCCCTCGCGATCAAAGACAACATCCCCGTCGCGGGTGAGCCGATGCGCGTGGGGAGTGCCGCGACGGACGCGACCCCGCAGGAGGCCGACCACCCCGTGGTCGCCCGGCTGCGCGAGGCGGGCGCCGTCGTCGTGGGCATCACCCGGGTGCCCGAGCTGTGCGTCTACGGAACCACCGACTCGGTGTACGGAACCACCCGGAACCCGTGGAACACCGAGCGCACGGCGGGCGGCTCGTCGGGCGGCTCGGCCGCGGCGGTGGCAGCCGGCATCGTGCCGATCGCGCATGCCGCTGATGGCATGGGGTCAATCCGTATTCCCGCCGCCAACTGCGGACTTGTCGGTCTGAAGCCGGGCAGCGGGCTGCTGCCCGCCGAGATGGGCGCCCACAGCTGGTTCGGGATGAGTGAGAACGGGCCACTCGCCACGACCGTCGCCGACGCCGCGCTGCTGCTGTCGGTCGTGGCGGGTCGCCCCGAACTGGCGACCGTCGCCGTGCCGACGCGGCCCTTACGCATCGGTCTGGCGACCGCCGTGCCCACGCCCCTTGCCCGCCTCGACCTTCGATGGAAAGAGGCGGCCGAGCGGACGGCCGCGGTTCTCCGCGCCGCCGGCCACGACGTCGTCGAACTGGCCCTGCCGTACCCGGCGAACCCCCTGCCTGTACTGGCGCGCTGGTTTGCGGGCACGGCAGACGACGCACGCGCCGCCGGCATTCCGCTTCGTGCGCTGGAGGCGCGCGTGCGCGCACACGCCCGTGCCGGGCTCGTGCTGCGCCGACTCGGGATGCTCGGTTCGCGTCCCGTAGACCGCCTGCGGTCGCGCATTCACGCCGCCACGGCCGGCGTTGACGTCATCCTCACCCCGGCCCTTGCGCAGCCCGGCCCCGTGGCCGAGGGCTGGCATCGCCGGGGGTGGGTCGCGAACCTGCGCGCGAACATCGGCTATGCGCCGCACGCCGCACTCTGGAACCTGCTCGGCTGGCCGGCCGCGGTTGTCCCCGCCGGGTGGCACGTCGAGGCGGCCGCCCCGCTGGCTGTCCAGCTCATCGCGCCTCCCGCGGCGGACGGCGCGGGGGAGGCCCTCCTGCTCTCGGTGGCGACCCTCATCGAGCGCGACGCCCCGTGGGTGCGCGTGGCCCCGGAAAATCTGCCAGAATAGGCGGTCGAGTGTTCGCGCGCCCGACCCTCTATCAGGCGCGCCGAGCATCCCTATAGAGCTTTCGCGCCGAGTGTGCCCCACACAATTGGCGGCGAGCCACCCATCATCAACACTTTCCGGAGAAACGTGGCTGTCAAGATTCGCCTCAAGCGCATGGGCAAGATCCGTGCACCCTACTACCGCATCGTCGTCGCCGACTCGCGCACCAAGCGCGACGGCCGTGTCATCGAAGAGATCGGCAAGTACCACCCCACCGAAGAGCCCTCGTTCATCGAGGTGCAGTCGGAGCGGGCGCAGTACTGGCTGAGCGTCGGCGCGCAGCCGACCCCGCAGGTTCTCGCCATCCTCAAGCTCACGGGCGACTGGGGCACCTTCAAGGGCGAGAAGGGTGCGAAGAGCACCGTCAAGACCGCCGAGCCGAAGCCCGAGTTCGTCGTCGACTCGACGAAGAAGCCGGTTCTGAAGCCCAAGGCCGAGAAGAAGGCTGAGGAGGCCCCGGCCGCCGACGAGGCACCCGCGGCTGCCGAGGAGGCCGCCGTCGAGGAGGCCCCCGCCGCTGGCGAGGCTGCCGCCGACGCTGAGGCTGACAAGGCCTAATCGTCGTGCTTGCTGACACGCTGGAGCATCTCGTCAAGGGGATCGTCGATCACCCCGACGACGTCGTCGTCGCGTCGCAGAACTCCGGCCGCGGCGA
>Ga0208490_100148_pt1 | contig 56992 bp, 47 predicted proteins | sample SubbioAug_CSWold_FD_184818 | JGI IMG/M metagenome (GOLD analysis project Ga0208490, IMG submission 184818) | Serpentinite rock and fluid subsurface biosphere microbial communities from McLaughlin Reserve, California, USA - CR11Aug_CSWold (SPAdes) | ecosystem: Environmental > Terrestrial > Deep...
ATTTAATAATTCTTAAAATATTGCCTGAATAATACATTCTGAATCCTGAATCCTGACTTCTGAATTCTGACAATTGATAGCCTGCTGAATAGTTACGTGTATTATTAGCCAGAATATTTCATATTAAAGGAGTGCAGCTTTTGAAAAAAGAATCAAAGTCGGAGTGGAAGAAATTCTATGCGCTTATTCAAATAACTGAGCCGCCTCTCTCCATGATGGCAGTGGCCTTTCTGCTCAGCTTGCTGCAAACAGGTGCTAGTCTGGTCATCCCTTGGTTCACCAAGGAATTTATTGATGAAATAACTGCTGGAACTTTGGAGCAGAGCCTCATAGTTATTCTGATTGCTGCTTTTATCATTCAGGTAGCCGCTTCAGGACTGTCCATTTACTTGTTGGAATTCATCGGCCATCGAATTGTGGCTAATTTGCGCAAGCATATCTGGGCTAAGATGCTCTCCCTGACCATTCCTTTTTTTGACCGGACTCGTTCTGGGGAGACTATTAGCCGGATTACCAACGATACCACCATCATTATGAACTTGCTATCCAACCATGTGGTTTCTTTTTTTAGCAGCATAGTTGCCATTGTGGGCGCAGTTGTCATCTTATTTTATTTGGATTGGCAGATGACAGTGATGATGCTGGTGGTGGTGCCCTTTACCTTTTTAATCGTCATCCCCATTGGGAGGAAGATGCGGGAGATTGCCAAAGGGATGCAGGATAAAATGGCGGAGCTGACGGGCTTTTTTGCCGCCGTACTTTCGGAAATACGGCTGGTGAAAGCTTATAATGCTGAAGAAAAGGAAAGAAAAGCAGGCTATGAGGATATTGAAAAATTGTTTAATTTTGGCCTAAAGGAAGCTAAGATTCATGCTATCTTGCTGCCGGTGATGAGTATTACCCTCACCGGGCTAATGGTGTTAATTATTGGTTATGGTGCTCTGCGCATGACTAAAGGCTATATCAGCGCCGGTGAACTGGTGGCTTTTGTCCTTTATTTATTCCAAATTATCATGCCCTTTAGCCGGATTGCCAGCTTTTTTACCAGTGTGCAAAAAGCCAGGGGAGCTACTGAGCGGATTATCACCATCTTGGAAGAACAATCGGAAACTTACCATCGGGTACTGCCTTTTAAAGCCGGCAGCTATGCCATCAACTTTAATAATGTTTCCTTTACCTACCAAAGGGAAATGGTTTTACACCATGTTTCCTTTGCCATACCACCAAAAAAGATAACCGCCATTGTGGGCCCCAGTGGCAGTGGGAAGACCACCATCTTTTCATTGATTGCCCGCTTCTATGAGCCAAATGAGGGTGCAATCACTATTGATAGCTTACAACTTGATTCTTTTCATCTTGACCACTGGCGCAGTAACCTGGGATATGTCTCCCAGGAGAATCCTCTCCTTGCCGGGACTGTTCGTGAGAACATTTGCTATGGTGTAAAAGGGGAGGTTTCAGAAGAGGAGCTGAGGCAGGCGGCTGAGATGGCCAATGCCCATTCCTTTATCCAGGAGCTGCCTAAGGGATATGACACGGAAGTTGGTGAAAGGGGCATTAAGCTGTCCGGTGGTCAACGGCAACGGGTGGCCATTGCCAGGGCTTTTTTGCGGGACCCTGCCTTTCTCTTGTTGGACGAAGCCACCTCTAATCTGGATTCAAGCTCGGAGCGAATTGTCCAAAAGGCGTTGGATGAACTAATGAAGGACAGAACAACAGTAGTTATCGCCCACCGGCTGTCAACGGTAATGGGTGCAGACCAAATCATTGTGCTGGAGAAGGGGCGAATAACCGGGATGGGCACCCATGAAGAGTTGTTGAGCACTAATATCCTATATCACAAGCTGGTGCAGGAGCAATTTTTGATAATGACCCCTGAAGAATAAAGGGTGTAAATAGTATTAAAAAACTGTTGCATTGACAACCACTAACGGGTTATAATGTATTTATATTTTTGTTGCTCTTGCAACTAAAGAAGGTGTTAAGGATGTCAAATGCATCTATTGGAAAATGGATATCTTTGCTTTACCGCTATGGTCACATCTATGTGACAAAAGAATTAGAGCCCTATAATATTGGCAAAGGGCAATTTTTATTTTTGCTGGCGTTGTATCATAAGGACGGACTGCCTCAAGAGGAATTGGCTGGTTTTCTAAATATTGATAAGGGCACTACGGCCCGGGCAATTGATAAATTAGAAAAAGCAGGATACGTCAAGAAAGAGCCAAATCAAAAGGATTTGCGTTCCAATCAGGTCTTTTTGACTCAACAAGCAAAAGAGCTTGAACCACATATATATGCTATCCTTCATAGCTGGACGGAGATATTAATTACAGGCATGACTGAAGCAGAAGTGGAAAAAGCCTTCAGTCTATTGACGAAGATGGCCCAAAATGCCACAGATCACATCCAAAAAGACAGAAACAGCAGTAGAATTGTTATAGGGGAGATAAAGCTATGAAACAACAAAGCGAACGATTGGGAATAGAGCCTATACCCGGGCTGATGGCAAAATTAGCCATCCCTGCTATGCTGGGAATGTTTGTCATGGCTTTGTTTAATATCGTTGATGCAATCTTTATCTCCAGGGCAGTGGGGACTGTGGGCATTGCTGCAGTTTCAATCGCTTTTCCCATCAAAATGATCATCATGGCAACTGCAGGAGCTATTGGCATGGGTGGAGCATCTGTGATATCAAGAATGCTGGGAGCTAATGACCTAGACCAAGCTAATCGGGTATTTGGCAATGTAATTAGCATGGTATTATTAGTGAGTATTATTGGTATCTTACTGGGCTTTAACTTATTGACGCCCATTCTTTACTTATTTGGATCCAGTGAAACCATTTTGCCCTATGCCCAGGATTATTTAGGAGTAATATTATATGGCACCTTCTTTTTTGCTTTTGCATTTTCCCTGAATAACATTGTTCGTTCAGAGGGAAATGCCAAAACTGCCATGATGACAATGGTTATTTCAGCGGTTTTAAATATTATCCTAACACCTATTTTTATTTTTGGTCTAGGCTGGGGGATTAAGGGAGCAGCCATTGCCACAGTTTTATCCCAAGGCATCACGGTTTGCTACATTATGTGGTATTTTGCATCAGGAAAAAGCAGCTTAGTTTTTAAGGTTTCATATTTGCGGCCGGATTTTACCATTATCAAGCAAATTTTAGCCATTGGCTCATCAGCCTTCGTTCATCAAGCAGCGGGAAGCATCATGTTCATCATCGCCAATCATATCCTCATATTTTATGGCGGAGATCTGGCGGTTGCTGTATTTGGAATAATTCACAGGATACTGATGTTTTCCTTCATGCCGGTTTTTGGTATAGTACAAGGACTCCTCCCTCTGGTGGGGTATAATTATGGTGCCAATCAGCATAATCGGGTCAGTGAATCTATTTTCTTAGCCATCAAGGCTTCAACAGTGATAGCTTCCCTTGCTTTTATTATCATGATGGCTTTTCCAAGGCCCATTATGTTAATCTTTACCAATGACTTAGGGGCCATCGAGATGGGTATAACAGCCATTAGGATCATCTTTGCTCTATCCATGACTGTGGGCATTCAAATGGTTACCAGTGGCGTTTTTCAAGCCCTGGGAAAAGCGAAGGAAGCCCTTTTCCTATCCATGTCCCGGCAAGTACTGTTTTTAATTCCACTGTTACTGACGCTGCCATTTATGATTAAGTTACAGGGAGTATGGCTGGCCTTTCCATTAGCAGATTTGTTCTCTTTCCTACTGGCACTTTGGTTCATCAAAAAATATGAGCCAATCTTTTTAACTGTAAAAAGTTTTGCTGTGTCTAAACAAGCCGCCGACGTTTAACTGCATAACAAGAAGCAAGAGGTCAGAAACCAGAAGCAAGATAAAACATTTTATTGTTGCATTCTGACTACTGACTACAAGTATATTAGAAGAGGAGAAGGTGCAATAATGATTGAAGAAATAATGCCGGAATTATATAAGATACAAATCCCTCTGCCCAACAACCCTTTGAAAAACCTAAATTCCTATCTTGTTAAAGGTGATGGTCGCAACCTGTTGATAGATACCGGTTTTAACCATGAAGAGTGCAGGAAGGCCATGACTTCAGCACTACAAGAACTAGATGTTCTGATGGAGGAAACTGATATTTTTATTACCCATTTACATGCCGATCATTCAGGGCTGGTTGCTTCATTAATGACGGAAAATTCCACCGCATATATGAGTAAAATTGATGCTAATCTCGTTAATCGCAGTCTTACTAAGATAGAGTGGGCTGGTAAGGAAAAATTTTTTCGCTCCTATGGATTTCCTGAAGAAGAACTTGTAATGGCGGAAAAGAGCAACCCGGCAAAAATATATCTTCCTTCCCGGCACATAAATTATACATTTGTTGAGGAAGGGGAAATAATCCAAGTAGGTCGGTATTCCTTTACTTGCATTGCTACTCCGGGACACTCCCCAGGTCATATGTGTTTATATGAGCAAGATAAAAAGGTGCTTATCTGCGGGGATCATATTCTTGATGAAATCACTCCAAACATAACCATCTGGGTGGAAACCACCAATCCGTTGGCATTATATTTGGAAAGCTTGGAAAAGGTGAGAGGATTAGAGATAGCTATTGCGTTGCCGGCACACCGAAAGCTGATAGATGACTGCTATGGTAGGATTGAGGAAATAAAAAAGCACCACCAGGAACGATTAATGGAAATCTTAAAAATCATTAATAGTGGCGAGAAGATGACAGCCTATGAAATTGCTGCTAAAATGTCATGGAGTCTTTCCCATAAGTCTTGGGATGATTACCCACCGGCCCAGAAATGGTTTGCCATGGGTGAGGCCATGGCACACCTGGAATATCTTGCAGAGAATAATTCCATAGAAAAGATTAAAAGGGATGGAAATATTTTTTTTAAGCTAAAAAGCCTAGACAAGTGAGATGCTGTTCAGGCTTTTAGACGTGCTTTGGCCAGGTGATTTCACAGGGCCATCCCATGGGAGGAGTGAAGTACTTTCTGCAATTCATCTATGAAGTATGGCATGCACGGATTTGGGTTATCCTTTTTCCATGCCACAATTTCTCTGAAAGAATCAATATTTTCCAGTGGGACGAAACGGATTCTTGGGGAAGCTAAATTCTTAAATGAATTGGGCAGGATGGAGATGCCTACTTTGCAATCTATCAAAACCAGCACTGTGGTTACGAATCGGGCGTATGATACAACCAGTGGAGAAAAGCCATGATTAAGACAGATCTGCATATTTATATTGTGTCCTTGAGCCGATTCCTTGCGGTCCATTAAGATAAAGGGTTCGTTTTTTAAATCGGCGGCGTTAATTCTAGTATTAGCTGCCAGAGGATGATCCTGGTGCATTACCGCACAAAAGGAATGCTTGGCAATAATTTTTGACGTGATCCCAGAAATGCGGGGAAGTTCATTGGAAGCTGTATAAACAAAATCCACCTTGCCGTTGCGAATAGCTTCGCTCAATTCAGAATGGCTGTAACCATTTAAGATTAAGCCAATATTTGGGAAGCTGCTGCGAAAGCTGGTAATTAAACTTGGCAAAAACTCATCTAAAGTAAAATTATGAAAACCAATCTTCAGGCTGCCGAACAGCCCGCTTTCAGCCTGCTTGGCCAGGGTAATGCCATTGTTATAATGCATGATCATTTTTTCTGCTTCCTCCAGAAAAACTTCTCCAAAGGGAGTTAAGGTGACAGAGCGCTTGTCCCGGTGAAACAGGACGGTTCCCAATTCTTCTTCCAATTTGGTAATGTGACGGCTGAAAGCCGGTTGGGAAATATACATCAACGTTGAAGATTTCGTAAAATTCAATGTATTGGCCAATGACACAAAACACTCCAATTGTTTAATATCCACCAATTCACCCCGCTAACGTACTTTTTAAAAATTATAGCATAATCTTACCTGAAATAAAAGAAATAGAAAATTTGGAGGACAATAATGATGCAATATGGAAAAGCAAGCAACCACGAGGTTAATAATATGCAGCATTTATGGACTAAGAATTTTATCTTAATTTGCCTTTCGAGTTTATTTATGTTTTTTGCTTTTCATACCTTAATTCCAACACTGCCTTTTTATATAATAGAAAATGGTGGTGGAACAAGTTCTGCTGGACTTGCCTTAGCCATATTAACTATTGCAGCAATAATGATTCGCCCGGTTACTGGCTGGGCATTGGATAACTATGGTAGAAAAAAGATCTTTATCGCCGGATTTTTTCTTTTTCTGTTGCCCACAATAGTTTATCTTTGGATGGTTCCTGTTGTGATGCTGCTTTTCCTGCGCTTTGTTCAGGGGTTAGGTTGGGGAGTGTGCAGTACAGCATCAGCCACAACTGCATCTGATATAGTTCCTCAGAAAAGAATGGGAGAAGGGATGGGTTTTTTCGGCTTGACCTTGACCATTTCACTGGCAACAGCGCCGGCATTTGGCTTATGGCTAATAGGTAATTATTCTTTTCAAGTGTTATTCCTAATTAGTGCTATATTGTGTATGATAGCAATTTTAATTGCATTGACAATTCAATATCCGGAAATTGAAAAGAAACAAGCAAAATTAAAGTTTGCCTTTGTGGAAAAAGCTGCCCTACGCCCTGCTTTGGTAATTCTTTGTATCACCATGACCTACAGTTCTGTACTATCTTTCTTATCCTTGTTCGTAATTGAACAAGGGATGGACAGTGGCAATATATTCGCTTTCTTTATTGTGCTGGCTATTACTTCTTTAATTTCAAGGCCCTTATCGGGAAAAATGATAGATACCAAAGGGAGCGTCGGCTATGATATTAGCGTATTAATTGGGGCTATTGCCACAATTGTTGCCTTGCTGTTTTTAGCTCAAACCACAACTTTATTTCACCTGGTAGCTGGAGGGATTTTCTATGGAATTGGCTTTGGCTTTACCCAACCAACAATGTTAGCACTTTCTATCAATTCAGTATCTACCAACAAGCGTGGAGGAGCTAATGCAACCTATTGGACTGCCTTTGATATGGGAGTTGCTTCAGGCTCTGTTGTCTGGGGATTGGTTGCCAGCACCTTTGGCTACAGCCTTATATTTAAGCTAAGCGTCATCCCTGCCCTAGCTGCCATTGCCATATATTTTGCCGGTAAAAAATTCTATCAAAAAGCAGAGCCTGCCACTAGTACAGCTGGCTAATGACAGATTGCCTACTATAAAAAATGATCCCAGCCGGTGAAAAATTGTGCTGGCTTAGTAACACCTCCCCATGTCGCTTAATACACTATATTGATTAATGGCAAAACAGTAACAGGGAGGGGAAAGTAAATTGACTGCCAGAAAAGGTAAAATGACCAGGATTTATCCCGGGAGTAATACCTGGAAGGGTTTTTACTCATTTTATGATTCGGTGTTAAGCGGATTGGATAAGGTGTATGTGTTAAAGGGGGGGCCGGGGACAGGCAAGTCCACCCTATCTAAGCGAATTGGACTGATCATGTCTGACCGGGGCTTTGATGTGGAGCTCTTGTGCTGCTCATCAGACAACAACTCCCTGGACGGAGTGATTATTCCCCAGATTAAGGTTGGGGTGGTGGATGGCACCGCACCCCACGTTATCGACCCTAAGTATCCAGGGGTAGTGGAGGAGATTATTAATCTAGGGGAGTTTTGGGACAGCGGCAAGCTAGAGACGGCCAAGGAAGAAATTATCAACATTTGCAACAAGAAAACTGCCTGCTATTTTCAGGCATATAAGCAACTGGAGCAGGCTCATGAGCAATGGGCATTGAGTCAAGAGAACAATAAGGGCTTAAGTGACGAGACTATTAAAGGTTTGGTGGCTAAGCTGGGCCAGGAAATTTTTACAGTACCCAAACCTAGGCTCCGCCAGATGTTTGCCGGGGCCATTACACCTAATGGGCCCGTCCATTCTACTAAAGAAATAGTGGCTGAATATAAGAAGAAACTAAGGCTTACCGGTGGGACTAGAAAAGATAAGTCCAGGTTTTTGCAGCAGATGTCCCTATTGGCCTTGGAAAAAGGCTATGACGCAGACCTCTACCATTGTTTCTTTGACCCGGAGTTTCACTCCATGCTGTTAATGCCCAAAATGAAGCTGGCCTTGATTGACAACTACCTGCCATACCTAGGTCAGCTGTTAAATGAGGATGAATTTAACGGGACAATTTTACTGGGGGAGGAAGATATCAGGGAGCCCTTTAGCACTCAAGCTGCCAAACACCTAGAAAAGGCTGTTGCACAGCTAAAAGGTGCTAAACTAAATCATGAAGAGTTGGAAAAATATTATGTGCAGGCCATGAATTACGAGGGTATCGACCAAGTGCGGGAAAAATTAATCTCAAAAATACTAAATTTTGCCAACAGAACTTAAAAAGACTAAAATATAGTAAAAATATTTTTTCCTTCGACAAAATTTGCCAAATAATTTGCAGAGTCTGTGGTAGAATAAGACTATATTGACGCTTTTGTGTAAACATACTTATTATAATTTTAATCTTGCAGAAATCTTGCAGAAAGGAGAATTATCATGACGGTTAGCAAAGATCAACTTTATGAGGTTATTGACGCTGAAAAAGATAAACTAAATCAAATAGTAACTAACCGGCAAGACTTACAAAAAAAACAGACAATTGAGCAAAGCTGGAAGCTGGATAAATTGATTGTACTAGCCATGAAAGACCAGCTCCGGCAAAAGGATAAAGAGGCGGAGGAAAAGTCATCATAGGATGAAATTGTTTTCGGCAAGTCGGATAATTTGAATAATAAATTAATGATAATAACCCTAGGGTTCGAAGGCAATTTTCGAGCTCTAGGGTTATTTTTAACTTGCAAAACTATTGACAAAAAAGCAATAAATGAATATATTAATAATTGAATAAGTGTTCAAGTGTATTGATGGAGGTGGGAAAGGCCATGAAAAAAACCAAACAGAGACTTGCCCAGGAACCGGAAAAGAATGGGGCTCCGGTGTGTGACATGGAATGTTTTCATCATGATGTGGTAAAAGAAGCTGTGGAAACCCTTCTTTTGCCTGTCCAGGCAAGGCGGCTGGCGGAAATATTTAAAGCCTTAGGTGACCCTAACCGGGTGCAGCTATTAAACGCACTGACTCATCGGGAAATGTGCGTCTGTGATTTATCTGTAGTGCTGGGGATGACTGTTTCTGCTGTCTCTCATCAGTTGAGGGTGCTGCGCAATTTGAGAATAGTTAAATACCGGAAGGAAGGGAAAATGGTCTATTATACTTTGGATGATAATCATATTGTCAACCTATTTAACCAGGGCTTGGAACATATTAAGCATACTTAGAGAGGAGATGACATCATGTCTGAGGATAGGGGGACTACCATTAGCAGTCAATTTTACCTCAAGGGACTTGATTGCCCGGATTGTGCCAAGACAGTGGAAAATTCAGTGCGAGAGCTGCCGGGGGTATGGGAGGCAAAACTGGTATTCTCATTGGGCAAGCTGGAGGTAAGCCACAATACCCAGGTTAAAGATATTATTAAGATTATTGAAGAACACGGCTGCCAGGTTGATCAGATGGTAAACATGGGTGGCAATGGGCTGTACACTTTTTTCAAAACCCTGGGACACGGCGGCCTTAACAGTGCAGTGGTGTCGGGGATAGCCCTGCTCCTGGCTGTGGGGTTTTGGTTGCTTGAATTTCCCACAGGGTGGATGATTGCCGGTTATGCAACAGCAATCATGGTGGGAGGGTGGGCTACTTTTCGCCAAGGTATTAGAAATTTAGCTGTCTTTAGGTTTGAGATGAATGTACTGATGACAGTGGCGGTAATTGGGGCGGTATTAATCGGTGAATGGCTGGAAGGGGGTATTATCGCTTTTCTCTTTTCCCTAAGCAATACCCTGGAAAACTTTTCTATGGAAAAGACTCGCCGGTCCATCAAGGAACTGATGATCTTAGCACCAGCGGTGGCCACACTCAAGGGAGGAACGAATGATAAAAATCAATGGGAAGAATTAGTTATTCCGGTGGAGCAGGTGGCCATAGGAAATGTGATAGTAGTGCGTCCAGGGGAGCGAGTCGCCATGGACGGTGAGGTTGTCTATGGCTCATCCTGGGTGGATGAGTCCCCGATTACCGGTGAGTCCCTGTTAAAGGAAAAGGGTGAAGGGGCTAGCGTTTATGCCGGTTCTGTCAATGAAGGAGGCTATCTGGAGGTAAGGGTGGCTAAGCTGGCCAAGGACAACACAATGGCTAAAATCATTCAGTTGGTGGAGCGAGCTCTGGCGGAAAAACCACCGGTGCAAAAGTTCATCGATGGTTTTGCTGCCTACTATACCCCGGCAATCCTGGCCATTGCCCTGGGGATGATAATCATACCCCCGGTTTTTCTGAGTCAGGAGTTTGTTCCCTGGTTATATCGGGCTCTGGCGCTGCTGTTAATTGCCTGTCCTTGTGCTTTAGTAATTTCTACTCCCGTAGCTTTGGTAACGGCCATGGGCAAAGGGGCAAAAGAGGGAATCTTAATTAAAGGCGGTTTATACCTGGAGGAAATGGCCAGGGTGAAGACCATTGCCTTTGATAAGACCGGAACCTTGACCAAGGGGAAACCGGCAGTTAGCGGAGTGAAGATTTTTTCTGGAGATGAAGATCGGGTGTTGGAAATAGCCTACTCCCTGGAAAAAATGTCGGAGCATCCCTTGGCCAAAGGCCTCTGCCGATATGCGGACCAACAGGGTGTTGCGGGAAACTTGCCGGTGGAGTCCTTTCTGGTGTTTCCGGGAAAGGGAGTAACAGGGGATCTGATTCAGACAGGTAATAACAGGCAAACCTGGGCCGTGGGTAGCCCTGAATTTTTGCTGACAAAAGGTATAGCTGTTATTGGAGAGGCCAAAGCCCAATTGGAGTCTTGGCGGGAGTCGGGGGATATTGTGATTGGGATTGGACAGATGGAAGATATGGAAGATACCGGGCAGTCAAATGGAAACAGCCAAATTAATCCAAGGGGCCAGTTGGCCGGGCTGATAGCCCTGCGGGATGAGCTTCGCCCTGAAGTAAAATTAGTCATCCAGGAGTTGGAGAAACTGGGCATCAGTGCGGTAATGCTCACGGGAGATAACTCTCAGGTGGCCCAGCGGGTGGCTGGGGAAGTGGGGATTAGCCAGGTAAAAAGTCAGCTCTTGCCCGGGGAAAAATTGGCCTGGATAGAGGAGTTGGAACGGAATAATGGCCGGGTGGCCATGGTGGGTGATGGCATCAATGATGCCCCAGCTCTAGCCAAAGCCTCAGTGGGGATTGCCATGGGGGCTGCCGGCACTGATACTGCCCTGGAAACGGCGGACGTGGCCCTAATGGGTGACGATTTAACTAAGCTGCCTTTGTTGGTGTCCCTGGCTAGAAAAACCTTGCAAATAATCGGCCAAAACATTGTCATAGCCCTAGGACTAAAGGTGCTGGTAGTACTCCTGATTTTTCCTGGCTGGCTGACCCTATGGATGGCAGTGGTGGCGGATATGGGTACGTCTCTGCTGGTTACGGTTAATGGGCTGCGTTTGTTAAAGCTGAAAAATATTAAAAGTGAACCTCCCCCGCCTAAAATATTATAGGGATCTAGTTGTAGCAAAAAAAGTAATAATTTAACATAATCTTGGTTGAGCATGTGGTTTTAAAAATCATATTTTCCCATGCTTGGTTTGTTGTACGGTTTTTTAGCAAAAAGTTTGCGTACAGATTCACAAAACATTCATAAAAAATATTTGACCAATTATCGACCAAAAGTGTGGTAAGGATGTGTTGGATATGGTGTAATATAGGAGATGTTTCCTTGATTCTTCATAAGTCAAGCTCAAATGAATGATATTTTAATTTGACGTGGAATCTAGATATAAGAGTTTTGTCAAAGATCCTGCATTAATCAACAAGATTTTTCGTAAAAATATACTTCAAAATGAGAGCATATTTTGGTGAAAGTGAAGCAAATCCCATCAACCTTTGAACTTAAAGGTTTCCAACTGAAGTCTATGCATAAGTTTTAATATTTGTAAAAATATCCTAAATGAGTGAGTTTGAGATACAACTAATTATTAAATTTGTGTCTTGAGAGCGGGATGCATTACATAACTAACAAAGGAATGGCAGCTTTTTAACGGAAGAGTTGAGTAATTTAAGTCATCAAGTGCAATTACACCTACTGCAGACAATAATCTTCTTTTATAGTTTAGCACCACTCTAATGCAAACCACAGCATTCAAAAGTTACCGTAAATTGAATTACAGTTGTTTTACGGCTTGCTAGTATTTTGTTTATGACCGTTAACATAAACAATGATCATCCAAACCATTCTTTACTGGTCCTGCTTTCCAAGTACCGAAAGAATATTTCCCAAAGGGGGGTGATGAGGTAAAAATTTAATAAAATGATTTAATGTGTATTACAATAATCTTAAAGGGGAGGGGAAACGTTATGTGGAATAAGTCTAGCAACAGGTGTCTCGGTATAATGTTAATCAGTTTCCTTTTGTTTTTCAGTATGGCAGGTAGTTCTCTTTCGCATCAAGATGGGATAAACGACTACAATTGGTTTATATCATATAATGATCTGCCGGAGCATATTAAACCGATCTTAGAGAAATACGCTTCACCACTTGCTTTAAAGTCAGTTCGAAACAATAGACTGCCTCGACCAGAACTCATAAAAGAAGGCATTGGAAGGGAAAAGTTTAAAGGTGATATATACCCAGTCTATCATGAATTTGGAGCGATATATGTTTTTGTCGGTAATGGAACAATTATACATGCAAATGGAGGTACCAGTGAGGTTGAAGCACCTAACGGTGCGGTTACCGTATTGGAAAGGTGGAGTACCGATAAACTGGAATCAGTTTTAGAAAGAGGAGGACCACCGCCTGAGCCTTCATCTTCATCAAGCAGTGATAGACTCTATTCAGGTATTGAGACTCACGTTAATCCAGGAAAATATTTTGGTGTTCATGCAAATGTTAGCTTTCCGCAACACGTTCAAACGTCATTTAATGTATATACCACCCATGTTGTTTTAAATGAATCTCCTTTAGAGTGGTTTGAAAGTGCTGTTGGGCAATATGCCTGGTGGGGTGGCCAAGCTAATCGGCCAAATGCTATACTTTGGGCAAGTTGGGCTACAACTCAAGATGTTTATGTTATGTCATCCACGCCTTCGAGTCCTTTAAAAGCTGCCGACCTCAAAACCAAATATACTGGTAGCCAAGCTATGATGAATGTTATCGATCTTAACTTGAATAGGGGGTACTCAAGAACTGAGCCTCGGTCTGACAGATCACCAACGCGAGTTACTTTGTTACAGGAACAACTAAGCTCTTCGCCAGTAGCTACTGGATGGGCTTCGTTTAAACCGACGTTAATTCTTTTAAGTAGTAATGGCTCTTACCAGAACTGGACATCCTCTAGCGGAAGTTCATGGATTAGAGTCAACGCACCTATGCAATTTCAGTGGTCTGATATAGTAAATTATGAATTTTGGACGAGAGGTAATTAGTTTCTGGAAAATTTGCTGTCGATTTTGTTGATTTTGATAGTGTTAATGTTAACTAACGTATGAAAAACTACAGTTTTTAAAAAGAGAAAAATAAGGCACCTAAATTGTACTTTGATAAGTGAAAAAACAAAAAAACAGTAGAAGGAAATACGGTCCATTTCAAAGAGCATATCGGATGATGTAATGCCTGTACTGGCTGACCAATTCGTCCCATAGTGGTTCCAAAGCACTATTTGAAACCATCTGTATTTCAATAGGTTTTATGTCTCTTACCGTTCCTACTAAGGGTTCTTTTGGACAGTTTATTTTCATCACTGAATTTTCCTGACATTTTATTTGGGCTAACTCAGGGCTGTAAAAAGCATAATTAACCGTCCCATAAAATCTACTTTTTTGCAAGCTTTTATAGGTAAAAATTTGTGATACAGCATCCTGTACCCTCAGGTTTACTGTATCACAAATTAAGAATTTTGTTTATAGCAAGATTGCGCTGTAGTATTAATTTAAATAATTATAGGCACGAAAGAATTACAAATGTCGTCAGTAGGAATATCTAAAGTTTGAGTATCGTTTAATAGCATAAGGCATAACTAGAGAAAAATGAATATACCACTTTAAATAAGGCAGTGGATTTGTTCGATACAACCTTTACTCATCTATTTTACTGGAAATTCAATAAATCTATTTCCTGTTATCAGGTTAACTGGAAATTAGCTAATATTGAGTTTCTAAACTAATTATACGAGGAGGAGAGATATGAGAAAAAGAATTATTACCTTGCTCCTATTCATTGTGACTATGGTTTTTTTGAGTGGATGTGGAAAAGGATCAGAGATTGGTAAAACAGTAGAAGAAGGCAAGAGTATGGTAACCAGTGATGCAGAAGGAAATAGTAAAAGTTTTCAAACTGAAGGGAAGAACAAGAAACAGGGGCTACCTCCTTTACCCCCTATGAGTCAAGTAATTAATATAAAAATTGAAGTAGAGGCCGATAGATATGAAGAGATAGTCTCAGAAGTAGAAAATTATTTTAAAGCTAACAGTGTAGTCTTGAGAAGTAATAGTATGACTTTAGATTCAGAGTATGTTATTGAAATTGATGTTCAAAGTGATGCAGTAAGTGAGATTTTTCTAATACTAGATAAGCATGGAGACTTACAGATAGTAGGGAATGACAAAGGCCTATACGCTAAAGAATATGTAAGTATGAGGATAGTATTGATTAAAGCACAATAAATGGAAACTAACTAAAAGGGTCTATCTAAAAGTTAAAGATGTTTATTAAGATTGGGGAACATAACAGGTGATAATTCTTCTTCTGTTGATGTCTTAGAAAATACCCGGCTTTCGCACTTCGAAAATGGGTATGTGGAATTAATATCCAAATGAACTATGGAACCCGTTACCCTGAATCGTGCTGAGTCGCAATATTGTCGGTCCAGTGTGTCTGCTCCCACGCTTGGAGCCATAACGTGATCTGTCGTTTAGCATCCACCAATCCATTGAGGATGTTAATCGCTTCATGAGGATCAGGAAGTCCAAGGGATGAACGGAAAAATATCGTCAAAGGATTGTCATTAGCCACCGACCACTTGTCGATTCCTAAAGGCTCGATACTAATCCGACTGATGCTCATCTCGCTCAATTGGTCCTGAATTTTTGACTCGGTTATTTTGCCGTATCCATGTTCTTCCGCATACCAACGGAGAAAGGCCAGCACGAAATACGCCAGAACTTTGACAAACAAATAGGCATCGATTTTCGGGTAGGCTAGCATATCGGCAACGAGTAAGCAGATCAGGATGCCGCTGCTCGGGACTTGTTTTCGGCCCGCATCCATTTCTTTCTTCAGATATTTGATCGATGTATGTTCTTCGCCTAACACCAGATCAATTCGGCGCGGAACGCCAAGTGCTGTCAGTAACTGCATCGCCATGAGGACGGCTCCGGCAGGTGTGTGTTTGGCATCGGTCGGCTTTAATTCGCGTAATAGCACGGTTTGAGCTTGTTTGGGCAATCGCTGGATGTGCTCAATAATAGCTCCAAGTTCCATAGAAATGTTCCCCCTTCATAAGCTAATTAGCTGTAACTTTAGCGTATCACAAGGGACACCAATTGTTCAGCGGAGAAAAATACCTTTATTTGTAATATTACATATTATGGGTGCGAAAGACGGGAGCAGAGGAACATCTGTTGGTAAAGAAAGGGAATAAATGAGTTGAATATTTTAAGCTCTCTTGGGAAAAAATTCGGGAGGCTTTTTTCGCGTTGAAAATTGACAATATCCTTTGTACCGGACATAAGTAGTATGATATAATATATTATTGACGAACATATATTCCTGTTAATATGCCAGGAGGTGGGTAGGATGGAAAAAGCAGTTGATTCAGGCAGGTTTATCCTAAAAGCTGAATATAAGCCCACCGGGGACCAACCGGAGGCTATTGAAAAATTAGTGGCTGGACTAAATAAGGGTTTGAAGCATCAAACCCTGTTAGGGGTTACCGGCAGCGGCAAAACCTTTACCATGGCCAATGTAGTGGCTCAGGTACAGCGACCCACCCTGGTGATAGCCCACAACAAAACCCTGGCAGCCCAGCTATGTGCTGAGTTCAAGGAATTTTTTCCGGAGAATGCGGTGGAGTATTTTGTCAGCTATTATGACTACTATCAGCCCGAGGCTTATGTGCCCCACACCGACACCTATATCGAGAAGGACGCCTCTATTAACGATGAAATAGACAAGCTGCGCCACTCTGCCACTGCCTCCCTGTTTGAACGACGGGACGTAATCATTGTCGCCAGTGTATCTTGCATCTACGGCCTTGGTTCCCCGGAGGAGTATCGGGATCAGGTGCTGTCCCTGCGGGTGGGGCAAAGCTATGATCGGGATGAAATCTTAAAAAAGCTGGTGGCCATTCAATACCACCGGAATGATATGGCGTTTATCCGGGGCACTTTTCGGGTACGGGGTGATGTAATAGAAATTTTCCCCGCTTCCCACGGTGATAAGGCTATTCGCCTGGATTTGTTTGGTGATGAGCTGGAGCGGATAATGGAGATAGATACCCTGACGGGGGAAATTTTAGGAGCTCGAAAGCACGTATCCATTTTCCCAGCCAGTCACTTTGTCACTGGCCAGGAAAAGATGATTCAAGCTATGACCAATATCGAGCTTGAGTTGGCAGACCGGTTGAAAGTGCTGATGGATGAAAACAAGCTGCTGGAAGCCCAGCGCCTGGAGCAGCGCACCAGGTATGATCTGGAGATGATGCAGGAAATGGGCTTTTGCCAGGGAATTGAAAATTATTCCCGGCACTTGACGGGACGCAAGACCGGGGAGCCCCCATTTACATTAATTGACTACTTTCCTGAGGATTGGCTCCTGATTATTGATGAGTCCCATGTGTCTATTCCCCAAATCGGGGGTATGTATAATGGGGATAGATCCCGGAAAACTACCCTGGTGGAGCACGGATTCCGCCTACCTTCCGCTTTGGATAATAGGCCCATGAAATTTGATGAGTTTGAAGAGAAGATAACCCAAGTGGTCTATGTCAGCGCTACTCCTGGCCCCTATGAACTTGCTCACCAGGAGCAGCTGGTGGAGCAAATCATTAGGCCCACGGGATTGGTGGACCCGGAAATCAAGGTGCGGCCGGTGGAGGGTCAAATAGATGACCTTATCGGAGAAATTAGGCTCCGGGCAGCTGGCAGCCAGCGAGTGCTGGTGACCACGCTGACTAAAAAGATGGCTGAGGATTTGACGGATTACCTAAAGGAATTAGATATCAAGGTGCGTTATCTTCACTCGGAAATAAAGACCCTGGAGCGAATGGAAATCCTGCGGGAGCTTCGCCTGGGGGTATTTGACGTGCTGGTGGGGATCAATTTGCTCCGGGAGGGGCTAGACCTGCCGGAGGTTTCCCTGGTGGCCATCCTGGATGCGGACAAAGAAGGGTTTTTGCGCTCTGAGCGGTCTCTCATCCAGACCATCGGCCGGGCAGCCAGGAATGTGGAGGGACAGGTGATTATGTATGGAGATAGAATCACCGACTCCATGAAAAAGGCCATTGGTGAAACTGAGCGGCGCCGGGAAATTCAAATAGCCAACAATATAGATCACGGCATCACTCCTAAATCCATTATCAAAGCAGTGCGGGATGTGATGCAAGCTACCTTTACGGCAGAAAAACAGGCGCCCTATGGCACCGACGGTCAGTATGACCAGCTTGGTGAGGGGAAACCGGTGAGCAAAATGAATAAGAAGGAATTGAAAAAACTGGCAGACAGGCTGGAGCAGGAGATGCGCCAGGCAGCCAAGAATTTGGAGTTTGAGCGGGCTGCCCAACTGCGGGATGCCATGCTGGAGCTAAGGGTAATGCTAAGCTAATTGACATTAGCCAGTAGTCAGGAGACAGGAGACAGGAGACAGTAGTCAGGAGTCAGTAGTCAGGAGTCAGGAGTCAGAATAAGAGAATCAGTGAAAATATTGAAATCTTACATTATATTTATCATCATCAGTATGGAAGGGGACAGAAAAAATTCAATAGCGAACTTTTGGCGGAGGCTTTTAAGAAAATTACTTAGCGAAGTTTTCTAAAGAAGTTTCATTGTTTGGCATTCAGGACGCAGGACATCAGAAGCAGGAGGCATGAGTTGAATTAAACCTTTTATAAATCCTGTTCTTGTTTCTTGCCTCTGGGGTCTTGTTTCCTGAATGGAGACTCTGTGAGCACTGAATTTTTCTGTCTCTTCGTACTAAAGATTAGTAACCACAGGAGATGAATGCATATGTCCAAAGATAAAATCATCATCAAGGGAGCAAGGGAGCACAACTTAAAAAATATTGACATCGAAATCCCCCGAGACAAGCTGGTGGTTATCACCGGCCTGAGCGGCTCAGGAAAGTCTTCTTTGGCTTTTGACACCATTTATGCTGAGGGACAGCGCCGGTATGTGGAGTCTCTGTCTGCCTATGCCCGTCAGTTTTTAGGGCAGATGGACAAACCAGATGTGGATAACATCGAAGGTCTAAGCCCGGCTATTTCCATTGACCAAAAGACCACCAGCAAAAACCCGCGCTCCACCGTGGGAACAGTCACTGAAATTTACGACTATCTGCGGCTGTTATTTGCCCGGGTGGGTAAGCCCCACTGTCACCTGTGCCGCCAGCCCATCAGCCAGCAGACAGTGGAGCAGATGGTGGATCAGCTGTTAGCGTATCCGGAAGGCACTAGAATGCAAATCTTAAGCCCGGTGGTGCGGGGAAGAAAGGGCGAATACCACAAGCTCTTGGAAGAATTGCGCCAAAAGGGTTTTGTTCGGGTGCGGATTAATGGGGAAGTACAGGATTTAGCTGATGAAATTAAGTTGGTTAAGAACAAAAAGCACCAGATCCAGGTGGTGGTGGACCGGGTGATTATTAAAGAAGGAATTGACAACCGGCTGGCTGACTCACTGGAAACTGCCCTGAAACTGGCGGAAGGGGTGGCCATGGTGGATGTGGCCGGCCAGGAGGAGCTTATTTTTAGTGAAAATTTTGCCTGCATCCAATGCGGCATCAGCCTGGAGGAGATGGCTCCCCGGATGTTTTCCTTTAACAGCCCCTATGGGGCCTGTCCTGAGTGCACTGGTTTAGGGACAAAAATGGAGGTGGATATTGACCTGGTGGTGCCAGACCCCAGCCTCTCCCTGACCGCAGGGGCTATTGAACCCTGGAGCAAGGGTACCAGTACCTATTATCCCCAGTTCCTCAGTTCACTCGGGGAGCACTATGGCTTTAGCATGGATATGCCCTTTGGCAAGCTGGCTAAAGAACACCAGCATATTATTCTTTATGGCAGCGGCCGGGATAAAATTCGCTTTCATTATACCAACGCCTATAATCAGCGGCGCAATTATGCCAACGTATTTGAAGGTGTTATTCCTATTATTGAACGGCGCTATCAGGAAACCCAGTCTGAGTATTCCCGCACGGAATATGAAAGTTATATGTCTGCCAAGGCCTGTACTAAGTGCCTTGGGGCTAGGCTAAGACCTGAAAGTCTGGCGGTGACGGTGGGGGGACTATCCATCGACCAGGTGACCCGGCTGGCTATCAATGAAGCTGATGGATTTTTCCAGGACCTGGAGCTTACACCCAGGGAAAACCTGATTGCCCGCCAGGTATTAAAGGAAATTAGGGAAAGGTTGGGCTTTTTGGTAAGCGTGGGACTTGACTATCTTACCCTGGCCCGTTCAGCCGGCACCCTATCGGGGGGTGAGGCCCAGCGAATCAGGCTGGCTACCCAAATTGGCTCCAGCTTGACTGGGGTACTCTATATTTTGGATGAGCCCAGCATCGGCCTTCACCAACGGGATAATGCCCGCCTGTTAGCTACCTTAAAAAAGCTGCGGGATCTGGGCAATACTCTGATTGTGGTGGAGCATGATGAAGATACCATGCGGGAGGCGGACCACATCATTGACATGGGGCCGGGAGCCGGCGCCAACGGGGGCATGGTGGTGGCCCAGGGAGATATAAATGATATTATGGCGTCCCCCGAGTCCCTCACGGGACAATATTTAAGCGGCAAGAAGAAAATCCCCATGCCGGCAGCTAGGCGCACCCCCAACGGCAAGTGGCTGGAGGTAAAGGGTGCCCGGGAAAACAATTTGCAAAATATCCAGGTTAATTTTCCCCTGGGGGTGCTGGTGGGGGTGACGGGGGTTTCCGGTTCGGGGAAAAGCACCTTGGTAAACGAAATCCTGTACAAGGCTGTGGCCCAGAAACTAAGCGGCAGCAAAGTAAAGCCCGGTGACCATGACAACATAGCCGGGATAGAGTACCTGGACAAGGTGATTGAAATCGACCAGTCACCCATTGGCCGTACACCCCGGTCAAATCCCGCCACCTATACCGGTGTTTTTGACGGCATTCGGGAGCTGTTTTCCCTGACTCCCGCCAGCAAGATGAGGGGATATAAGCAAGGTCGGTTTTCCTTCAATGTCAAGGGCGGACGGTGTGAAGCCTGCCGGGGAGACGGAATTATCAAAATTGAAATGCACTTTCTTCCTGATGTGTATGTCCCCTGTGAGGTATGTAAAGGCAAGCGCTATAACCGGGAGACGCTGGAAGTGAAATACAAGGGTAAAAGCATTGCTGATGTGCTGGCGATGACAGTGGATGAGGCCACTGAATTTTTTGCCAATATCCCTAAAATATACCGGAAACTAAAAACCGTTCAGGATGTGGGATTAGGCTATATTCGCCTGGGTCAACCCGCCACTACCCTGTCGGGAGGGGAGGCTCAACGGGTCAAGCTGGCCAGTGAGCTGTCCCGGCGCTCCAATGGCCGCACCCTTTATATTCTGGATGAGCCCACCACCGGCCTCCATATCGACGATATCGCCAAGCTCCTCATAGTGCTGCAGCGACTGGTGGAAGCAGGGGACACGGTGGTGGTGATTGAGCATAACCTTGATGTAATCAAAACTGCTGACTACTTGATTGATTTGGGCCCGGAAGGGGGCAAGGCAGGGGGCCGGGTAATCGCCCAAGGCACCCCGGAGGAAGTGGTGCAGATACGGGCATCATATACAGGGCAGCATTTGGCTCCTATCCTGGCTTTTGCCATAAGCCCGGCACACAATATTAGTGTTCATGGTGAAGGTGAGATAGATGGAAAAAATTCTGCTGGAGACAAAGTTAAAACTCTTACCGGATAAGCCCGGTGTTTACCTGATGAAGGACGACGGGGAGCGGATAATTTATGTAGGAAAAGCCCTGTCTTTAAAAAACCGGGTCAGATCCTATTTTCAGGTTGCCGGGCGCCAGTCCCCTAAGGTGCAGGCCCTGGTGGCTAAAATTGCCGACCTGGATTATCTGGTGACGGATTCGGAGGTTGAGGCATTAATTCTGGAGTGCAACTTGATCAAGGAGCACCGGCCCAGGTATAATGTGAATCTGAAGGATGATAAGACGTATCCCTACCTGAAGGTTACCTTGGGGGAGGAGTTCCCCCGGGTGATAATCACCCGCTCCCTAAAAAAAGACGGCAGCAGGTACTTTGGCCCCTATACTCAAGTGGGGGCGGTTCATGAAACCACAAAGCTGCTGCGGTCTATTTTTCCCCTGCGCACCTGTAAGCAGGAAAAGCTGGGCAGCCAGCAGCGGCCTTGTCTGAATGCCCATATCAATCGGTGCCTGGCACCTTGCAGCGGCAAGCTGCCGAAGGAGCAGTACCTGATTATGATTAAATCGATAATCCTATTTCTGGAGGGCCGGCAGGGAGAATTGGTAAAAGGTCTGCAGGTTAAGATGAATCAGGCGGCAGTGAATTTGAATTTTGAGCTGGCGGCTATTATCAGGGACCAGCTGCAAGCGATAGAGCGGATAATGGAGAAGCAGAAAGTAATCTCTGGCAATCAGGAAGATCAGGATGTAATCGCCATGGCCCGTGGTCACGGCCGTTGTTGTGTGATGGTGTTTTACGTCAGGGGAGGGAAGCTCTTAGGTAAGAACAGCTTCTTTTTGAAGGAGACCGAGGGCCTCTCCAGGGGGGAAGTATTGGCTGCTTTTATCAAACAGTATTATTATGACCTGGACTATATTCCACCCACCGTGCTGATGGAAGGGGAGCCTGAGGAACATTCTCTGCTGGAGGAGTGGCTGGCGGCAAAAAGAGGAACCAGGGTGGCAATCAAAGTACCTAAGCGGGGGGAAAAGGTGAAGCTGGTGGAAATGGTGGGGCAAAACGCCCTCCTGGCCATTGAGGAGGCGGAGGAGGCATGGCAGCATAAGCAAGGGGGCAGCCGGGAGGAAAAAGACAGAGAAACAGCAGCCCAAGCAGCCCAAGCAGCCCTAGCGGCCGTGGCCTCCCTGGCAGAACAGTTGGGATTGGCCACACCCCCTGACCGAATGGAGTGCTTTGACATATCTAATATCCAGGGCAGCCAGACGGTGGGGTCCATGGTTGTCTTCGTGCAAGGACTTCCTAGCAACTCCCACTACCGCAAGTTCACCGTCAGGACGGTGATGGGCCCCAATGACTTTGCTTCCATGGAGGAAGTGTTGGGGCGCCGTTTTGCCAGGGCCAAGGCTGAATTAGAGCTGATGCAGGCCGGGGAACTCTCTTTAGAGGAAGCTAAATTCCTGCCGCTGCCGGACTTGGTGATAATTGACGGCGGCAAAGGCCAGCTTAGCTCTGGCCGAAAAATAATGGTGGAGTTGGGCTTTGGCACCATACCCACCTTTGGGCTGGCCAAGAAAGAAGAAGAACTGTTTTTTGAGGGCAGCAGTGTGCCTATTTGCCTGCCGGAAAATTCGGGAGCACTTTACCTGGTGCAGCGGCTCAGGGATGAGGCTCACCGCTTTGCCATTACCTTCCATCGCCAGCTGCGGGGAAAAGAGAGCTTAAAGTCCAGCCTGGATCAGATTCCCGGGATAGGAAAAGAGCGGCGCAAAAAACTTATCCAGCATCTTGGGTCAGTATCACGGATTAAAGATGCTTCCCTGGAGGAACTGGCGGCGGTTCCTGGAATCAGCCATCAATTGGCAGAAGTGGTCTATAATTATTACAACACCAAGAAAAATATTTAGTTAATATTAGCAAAAAGATTTCATCAAAAGCAAATATCCTGAAGGAAATATGTTCAGGGAAGCGAATATGTTTCTAAGTAAATATTTTGGGTAATGGTGTCATAAAAGGGTGGTAAAGCACCCAAAAGAGGTGAAAAAAATGATTAATTTGATAAAATCTCTGTTTTTCAACACACCCCTGAGAATTAAGCTGGTGGTAATTTTTATTGGCATGATTATGGTGCCTTTGATGATTTTCAGTGGTTGGGTCAACTTTAGCATTCAAGCAGAATTCAGGGAATTGATTGCTGTTACTGCAGAGCACGAGCAAACGGCTAAAGGGATCGGGCACAATATTAGCACTGTTAATGATAAACAAAAGGAGTTTTTAGATCACTTTCAAAAAAATCTATTGACTAACACTATTTTGATCTTAGTCTGGAGTTTGTTTTTGGCGGTGGTGATTGGACTATTATTCACCAAGCTCTTGACCAAGCCCCTGCACAATTTGCTGGAGGCCATGAAACTGGTGGAAAAGGGTGATTTTACCGTCCGGGTCAATAATCCCTTTAAGGATGAGATTGGACAGGTTAGTGACGGATTTAACCGCAGTATTGCCCAGACTGTATTTTTGATTAGGCAGGTAAAAGCCAGTGCCCATCAGGTGTCTTCCGCCAGTCAGGAGCTATCTGCGGGAGCCCATCAGTCAGGCCGTGTTACCGAACAAATTAGCGAGGCCATCCAATCGGTGGCTCAAGGGGCTGAGCTTCAAGTGGGTAATGTGCGGAAAAATGCAACAGTGTTAAACAAGATGTCCCAATCCATGAAGGAAATTGCGGACAACACCATGGAAGCCACCAAAACCAGTGAAAAGATGTTGGCCGCTGCTCGGTCAGGGGACAAGGCTATTCAACAAACGGCTCAGAAGATGCATGAGATTGAGATGGCCGTGAAGGAATCTACCCAGGTAGTTACCTTGTTGGGGAAACGATCCCAGGAAATCGGCCATATCATAGATTTAATCAAAAACATTGCTGATCAGACCAATTTGTTGGCCTTAAATGCAGCCATTGAGGCGGCTAGGGCCGGAGAGCACGGCCGGGGCTTTGCCGTGGTGGCGGAAGAAGTGCGGAAACTGGCAGAAGGGTCAGCTAAAGCAACTGAAAATATTGCCAGGATTATCGGAGAGATTCAGGGTGAAACAGAAAAAGCTGTAGATATCTCTGAAAAAGGAGCAGTAGTGGCTAACGAGGGATCTAAGCTGGCGGAGGAAACAAAGTTGGCCTTGCAAGAGATATTGAAAGCAATTGAAAGCACTACCAGCAAGATTACCCAGATTACAGAAGCTAGCCAGCAGTTATCCGCCGGCAGCATTAAAGTAATGGAAAGCATGGACGATGTATCCAGGGTGGCAGAAGATACCTCTGCCTCCACCCAAGAAGTAGCAGCTGCTTCAGAACAACAAAATGCTTCCGTTCAGGAAGTGGCCGCCTCAGCCCAGCAGCTATCGGAAGTCGCCAAGCAGCTGGAGGAACTGGTGGAACAATTCAAGATAGAGTAACTCTAGTTCCTAACCAATTAACCAAATTGCCAGCCAAAACTGCTGAATTCTGAATATATGAAGAGCAACTATAATACAATATAATGGGATAAGCATTAAGAAAGGAGAAATCCTTTCTTTTTCCTTATAGGGCAGCAAGTACAACAGCAGCAACAGCAAAGATAGATAAGGGGAGATATAAAATTAATGACAGCTATCAAGCTAATTGTAGCAGATTTAGACGACACCTTGCTCAATGCCAGGTTGGAAATAACGAAGGAGATTAAAGAGGCGGTCAGCTTGGCCCGGGAAAAGGGGGTCCGGTTTACCATCGCCACCGGGCGGATGTTTCGCTCTGCCCTACCCTATGCCATGGAATTAAAGATAGAGCTGCCCCTAATCACTTACCAGGGAGCACTAATTAAGGATCCTCTCTCCGGGGAGATTTTGCACCACCGGCGGATAAAGCTGGATATTGCTCAGGAAATAGCCCGGGAAGCAGAGGAGTTGGACTATCATCTCAACGCTTATATTGATGATGAACTTTTAGTGAAGAAGCTAACTCCGGAAGGGGAGTATTACCAAGATATTGCCAAAGTACCTCTGAAGGTAGTAGGCAGCCTAACAAAGAATTTAACCGATGCCCCAACTAAATTGCTGGTGATTAAAGAGGAAGAACAGTTAATCCCCCTTCAGGACAAATGGCAAGAGAAATATGGTCAAGTTTTGTACCTGACCAGGTCAAAGCCTAATTTTTTGGAGGTTATGGCCAAAGGAGCCGACAAGGGCAGTGGAGTAAGGCTGCTGGCCAACAGCCTGGGCATTGCCAGAGAAGAAATTCTCGTCATCGGTGACAGCTATAACGATTTGGAGATGTTTAGCTATGGCGGCATCAGTGTAGCCATGGGAAACGCCCGTCGGGAGATCCAACTGCGGGCTGATTATGTGACTGGCACCAATGAGGAAAGCGGTGTGGCTAAAGCAATTAATAAATTTGTGTTTTAACGTTCGTTTCTAAATTTTTCTGACTTCTTACTGAATGGGTAGAAAAATTGTCTGGGGAAATAATAAAAATTAAAATCTTAGAATCTAAGGGGTCCGGTTTATGAATGGGCAAAGCAGACAAAACGGGAGAATAAATCAACCAAAAATAGCCTCATCGGGAAAAATAGTCGCAGGAATTGACATAGGAGGCACCAGCATTAAAATGGGGCTGGTAAACCGTGCCGGAGCATTGCTGGCTATCGAAGTGATCCCTACCAGACTTAGAGACAGCAGAGAAAATAGCTCCTTTTGGGCTAGGATCGCCGGGGCCTGTGACCGGCTTCTGAAGCGGAGGGGTTTTAACTGGCAGTCAGTCCTGGGAGTGGGAATTGGTATTCCCGGTTTATTGGACAGTCATCAAGGGCTAGTTTATCTGGCGCCTAACCTGGGCTGGGAAAATAAAAGCCTATTTCCTGAAGTGCAGAAAATGTTTCCCGTGCAGGTGAAAATTGAAAATGATGCCAACCTGGCTGCCTTGGGGGAAGCCTGGGCAGGATCTGGCCGGGGATTAGACAGTATGGTAATGATCACGGTGGGAACGGGCATTGGCAGTGGCTTTATTTACCGGAATCAGATATATAAAGGACAAGGACTGGGTACAGAGATGGGACATATGGTAATTGACCGAAACGGACCCAAGTGCTCCTGTGGCAACAACGGCTGTTTGGAGGCACTGGCAGCGGCACCGGCCTTAACCAGGCGAATGACGGCATTAATCAGGGAACAGCTGCCGGTGGGATTGGGAGAAAGTGGCGACTCTAAAGTGACAGTCAGGGAAATCTTTGCCCGGGCAGAAAAAGGGGACAGATTAGCATTGGCGGCCATTAACGAAACAGCTGCCTGTTTAGGTATTGGTATAGCCGGCATCATTAACATCTTTAATCCCCAGCAGGTGGTGGTGGGAGGGGGAGTAAGCCAGGGAGGAGACTTGTTCTTTAGACCATTATTGGCGGAGGTGCAGCGGCGCTCCTTACCCGTTGTCTACCAGCAGACTGCCATAGTTCCTGCCGCTTTAGGCAATCAGGCGGGGGTTGTGGGGGCAGGGGCCTTATTTTACCTATAAAGCAATCTGCCCCTGAAATGCCAGGCAGAAATTAAATCCACTCACTAAAGTCTCCAGCAGTTAAATTTCTAAGCTCGAAATTTAACGATGTTTGTTTAAAAATGTTTGTTCCTGCGTCTGACTTCTTGTATCATGTTTCTTGAACGGAGGCAAATCAAAAATGGAATTTTACGGCGATTTTCATTGTCATACAACCTATAGTGACGGAAGAAATACAGTTGATGAAATGATCGAAGCAGCCAGAAAAAAGGGATTGGCTGCACTGGCTATAACCGATCACGGACCCAATAATATGGGCACCGGGGTAAAGAGTGCCGAAACCTACCTGGAAATCAGGAAGGAGATTAATAAAAGCATGGCGGGGCTGGAAATAATGGAGAATGATGAACTAACCCCTGGTCAAGTCTTATTAGGGGCTGAGGCAAATATTATCGATATGGATGGCCGGGTGGATCTTCCCCGGAGGGTAATTAAGGAACTGGACTGGCTGATTATAGGCCTGCACCCTTATATCCGGCCAGTGAACCTTCCGGGGTTAACTAATCTATTTATTGGGAATCAACTGGCCAAGCTCAGTGGGAAAGCTAGGGAAAGGGTAAGGATTACTAACACCAAGGCCCTGGTGGAGTCGCTCCACAACTACTGCCCTGATTGCGTTTCCCATCCCAATCTACAGATGGCGGTTGATCTGGAGGAAGTGGCCAAAGCTTGTGTTGATACCGGCACACTATATGAAATCAATACCGGACACCGGTTTCAACAAGTGGAGGATATTCGCCAGGCGGTCAAGGGGGGAGTAGAATTTATAGTTAACAGCGATTCCCACTATACTGCGACGGTAGGAGAATTGGACTGGGGCGGAGAATTACTAGAGAAGGCAGGAGTTGAAGTGGATCAGGTATATAACGCTATTGTAAAGTGAGGTGGAAGAGGTGATGGACCGACAAAAAAATCTGCAGCTAGTGATTGTCACCGGCCTGTCAGGGGCAGGAAAAACGGTAGCCATTCAGTCATTTGAGGATCAGGGTTATTTTTGTGTTGACAATTTACCCCCTAGCTTTATCCCAAAATTTGCAGAGTTGTGTGCCCAATCGGAGGGTAAAATTCAGCAGGTAGCTCTGGTAATAGACATCCGGGGAGGAGAATTTTTCGACAGCTTATTTGCTGCCCTGGAGCAGCTTGATGATCAGCAGTATGCTTATGAAATTTTGTTCTTAGAAGCGTCGGATGATACCCTGGTGAGAAGGTTTAAGGAGTCCCGGAGACGCCACCCCTTAGGTGGAGATGGGGGTATTCTGGAAGGAATATGGGAAGAGCGAAAAAGACTGGAAAAGTTGAAATTCCGGGCAACCATCATTATCGATACCTCCGGCCTATCTTCCGGTGAGTTAAAACAAGAGTTAAGGAAAAGATTTGGAGTTAAGGAAAAAGACCAACCCATGAACATTTCTATCATTTCCTTCGGCTATAAGTATGGAATACCCATTGATGTAGATCTATTAATGGATGTCCGGTTTTTACCTAATCCATTTTACCAGGAAGACCTGCGCCTGCTAACCGGAACCAGTGTTGAGGTACAGGATTATGTCTTTGAGAGTGATGCTGCCAAAGAATTTCTGGCAAAATATGCTGAATTAATTCTATTATTGTTGCCCCAATACGTCAAGGAAGGTAAGTCTCAGCTGGTTATTGGCATCGGTTGTACCGGGGGACAGCATCGATCAGTTACCCTGGCTTGCAAGCTGGGGGAAAAGCTGGCAACCAACGGCTATGAAGCAACAGTAAAGCACCGTGATGCTGCCAAAAATGTTGCCCTACTGGGGAGAAAGGATTAATGATCAGGCTGTTAAAATGGCTGGTACCGGGATTAAAGGTGAAAAGATGGCTGCTGATAGCCCTGTTTGGGCTTAGCTTAGTCATGGCTGGTGTGGCGATAATGGGTGATGTTTTACTTAATCTGAGCCTGTTCTTTAGAGATACCTCCTTCACTGTGAATACGGGGCTATTATTAACCGGAGTGGGCATAATTATAGCTATAGCTGGTTTTAAGCGCTTAATCCGGTCATTGTTAAATGTGGTATTACCTGGCAGTGAGAATAATCTGGTGGAGTTGGTATTTCAAAAGCGACAACTAAAAAGGGGTCCTAAAATCGTGGTCATCGGAGGAGGCACAGGTCTGGGTGTTTTGTTGCGGGGGCTAAAGGAGTACACTAGCAATGTTACAGCCATTGTCACTGTTTCTGATGACGGGGGCAGTTCCGGTCGACTTCGAGGGGAGTTAGGCATTCTGCCGCCGGGGGATACCAGGAACTGCCTGTTGGCCTTGGCGGACACGGAAAGCTTGATGGAAGACTTATTTAATCATCGCTTCCAGGAGGGGGCTGGGTTAAAGGGACATAATGTAGGGAACCTGCTCTTGGCAGCAATGACAGAGATAACTGGAGATTTTAACCTGGCTATTCAGGAGTTAAGTAAGGTTCTGGCTATTAGAGGGCAGGTGCTTCCCGCCACTCTAACCAGTATCACCCTGGTGGCTAAAATGGCTTCAGGGAAAATAATCAGGGGCGAGACAAAAATCACCGGGTCGGGAGCAGCTATTGAGCGCATCTGCCTGGAGCCTAGCCAGGTGGAGCCATTGCCCGAGGCTTTAGCTGCCATTGAAGAGGCGGATGCGGTGGTGTTAGGACCTGGCAGCCTTTATACCAGCATCATTCCTAATCTGTTGGTGCAAGGAATTCCCAGAGCTCTCACCGCTACCAAGTCACCGGTATTCTACGTATGCAATGTGATGACCCAGCCAGGGGAAACCAGTAGGTATACTGCATATCAGCATTTAAAGTCAATAATTGATCACGGCGGCAGAGGCGTGGTGGATTATATGATTGTCAATACCCAGCTCATTTCGGTGGGAATGTTGGAAAAGTACGATGCTGAGGGGGCACATCCGGTGAAGGTTGATGAAGAACTGATCACCAAAACGGGAGTTAAACTGGTTAAAGCTGATTTGGTGAACCAATATAATTTGGTACGTCACGACTCTGACAAGCTGGCCCGGGTAATCATGAAGCACACCTTTCAGATTAAACCCCCGGGGGAGCGACTGCGCTTATTGGAACTTTTTTTTAATCCCTCGGTACGGGGAAAGTAATGGCTAAAGTTTGCAATCAGCTCACAGAGTCTTCGGCTATTAAATTTCTAAGCTCGGCACGAGAAACTCCAAAACTCCCTTCGGTCAAACAATGGAGTTTCTTAACGTCACCTTCGCTAAGCAATTTTATTAATAGCCTTCGCCAAAAGTTCGCTTGATTTGCAAACTTAGCCTTATAGTATTTTGGATCTAACTAGTAACTGTGGAATGTTTTTTTGCTGTCAGGGCATCCTATGGGAGGAAGATGTGAAAAATCCTAGAGGAGAGAATGATATGAAGAAAAATTTAGAACTAAAGATACTTGTTCTGGCATTATTTGCTGCTTTTGCCATGGTCACCTTAACGGGGTGCCCTATTCCCCAACAGAGGCCGCTCCCTCCAGGGACTAACCAACCTCCGCCTGGGGCTCAACCGGAGAGGAATGTGGAGGAGCCGCCAATAAACCATAGGATTCCCGATAATCGATTGGCCCTAAGGGTAGCCGAGGTGGCCGGGGAAGTGGATGGTGTGACCGAGGTATCGGTGGTTGTAGTGGGAACTACAGCTTTTATTGGTATAGAGTTGGCAGAAGGGGCCGATGGGGAAGCAGTGGAGAGGACGGTGGAGGAAAGGGTAGAGCAGCAAACAATGATTGTAGAAGCTCTGGCCAGCTCCGACCCGGAGATCATCAAGGAGATTGACAATATTCGTACCGGTGCAATTCCTCCAAACGCTGTAGGCCGTCTCTTTGATCGCATGCAGGAGGAGAGACGAGGGCAAAATTAATTGGTTTCAAAATTAATTGGTTTTATTAAGAGGAGATTCCCGCTAACAGGGAATCTCTTGTATTTCAGAGCTTTTTATAAAGGTTTATGGTATAATAAGGGCAAGTTGCTATACAGATGAATACTAGCTCAAGCTGAACCTGCATACTGGGGATAAGGAGTAGGGGCTTATGTCTTTTTCAGTGAAAACTAAAAACGAACTGGCCAGGCTGATTCCTTTGAATCCTTGCTGCCAACTGGCGGAACTGAGCGCTCTGGTGCGAATGGATGGTACCATTCAATTGAGCACAGGGCAAAAGCTGTCCTTGCAAATTTCTACAGAAAATGCTGGGGTCGCCAGAAAGATTTTCAAGCTGATGAAGCAGTTGTTTGACGTGTCTGGGCAAATTATCGTACAACGTAAAACTAGGCTAAAGAAAAATAATGTGTACCTAGTGGAGATTCTACCCCAGCCTGTAGTTCGCAATATTTTGGAGCAGCTGGGGATTATGGATTATATGTACAATATGGGTAGCTCCAACAAACCTGATTTGGTAAAGAAACGTTGCTGTATTAAGGGCTATCTGAGGGGAGCTTTCTTAGGCGGAGGCTCCGTTAACAGCCCGGAGGGAACCTATCATTTGGAGATTATTACAAGTGATCAGGCCCATGGGGAGGCTATTAAGGACTTAATGGCCAAATTAGATGTTCAGGCCAAGGTTTCCAAGCGGAAAAATTGGTGGATAGTTTACATCAAGGGCAGTGAGCAGATAGTTGATTTTCTCAATATTATTGGCGCCCACAAAGCCCTATTGGATTTTGAAAACGTAAAAATCTTTAAGGAAATGCGCAATAAAGTTAACCGGCTAGTTAATTGTGAAACGGCCAATTTGAATAAGACGGTGGATGCGGCTATCCGCCAGGTAGAGAATATCCGGATGGTGGCCAAGTTAATAGATATGGACAAGTTGTCTCCCGGATTAAGGCAAGTAGCCCAACTGCGGTTAGAATACCCGGACGTTAGCCTGAAGGAGCTAGGTGAGTTGTGTGAACCGGAGATCAGTAAGTCCGCAGTTAATCATCGGATGCGGAAGCTGGAGAAAATAGCACTGGAACTGAAAAAAAACAGGGGCTGAAAAATGTGAGGAGACTAATAAAAGAAAAGCCGGCTCAGATTCCGGCCATGTACAGTTGGCGGCAAAAGTGCGGCTTTTGGCGAACAGCGAAAAATTTTATTATAATTCAAATTGGACGGTATTGCCCGTCCCTAACTCTTAAGAACTGGATGTACCGGCATCTTTTGGGCATGAAGCTGGGAAATCAGGTGGCTATTGGCTTAATGGCTATGGTTGATGTGTTTTTTCCTGAGAAAATATCAATTGGAGACAATACAACTCTTGGATATAATTGTACGGTCTTGACCCATGAGTTTTTAATTGATGAATTTCGCACAGGAGAGGTGAAAATTGGGGAAAATGTGCTGATTGGTGCCAACGCCACTATTTTACCAGGAGTAGTAATTGGCAACGGCGCAGTGGTGGGTGCTGGGGCAGTGGTGACTAAAGACGTTCCTGCCAATACCTTTGTGGTAGGGGTGCCGGCGGTTATGAAAACTGAAATTCACCCAGGAAAGAGGAGCTAAATTAATGGTACTAAAAGTATGGCTGGATTTTTACCAAAACCCTACTAAACCAATTTACCTTAAACTGCTGCTGGTTATCAACCTGCCCGGCTCCTTGGCAGGTTTTTTATGGTACAAATACCACTTGAGCGTAACTCCCTGGTATTATTGGCCCTTTGTCCCTGACAGCCCGTTGAGCTCCTCTTTGTTTACCCTGGTACTGTTTTTGCTGCTAATTAACAGGGCCCATCCCTTGATCCAGCTAGTTGCCTATACAGCAGTAGTGAAGTATGGCCTGTGGGCAATCTTTGTCCTTAGCGGGCAATGGTTGACGGGAGGGGATATCAATGGGATCGAGGCAGCTTTATGGCTATCCCACTTGGGAATGGCAGTGGAGGGAATGATATTCTGGCGTCAACTGGTTTATCGCCAGGTTTACGGAGTCATCACCTGGGTTTGGATGTACTTTAATGACTTTATGGATTACTATGTGGGACTGCATCCATACCTCCCAAACTATGACCAATGGCTGATGGTGATGATTTTCACTCTGATGCTTTCAACATTGTTAGGTTTTGCAGCAAAAGCAAGAGGGCAAAAAGTGACCAGGCTGCAAGGTTATTAACTGGTGCAATTTGCATAGGATATATTAAAGAGAATAGCAGGAATATAAGGAGGCCTGGTTGAATTTAAGATAGACAAAGGTGCTTTTTGAATTGTCGGAATTTTATGGTGGAATTATTAAAGGGGAGTTGGAATTCATGAAACTGGGCTTTGGCTTAAGCTTGGAACAGACTCAAAAATTAATCATGACTCCGGAATTGCGACAAGCCATTACCGTGCTTCAGTTATCTGCCCTGGAACTTGCCGACTATGTTGAGCAAGAGTTATTGGAAAATCCACTGTTGGAAATCAAGGAAGATATTCATGAACGAGACGAAAAACAAGACCTTCAAGAGTCAAAGGAAGAACAAGTAGAAGGTGAAAAGTTCGATATAGATTGGCAAGAGTACTTTAACGACCGGGATTTGGGCTATGCGGGAAAAGGCTTAGGGGAGGTAAATGAGGAATTTTCCTATGATAATTTTCTCACCAAGGCACCCACTCTGCCAGATTACCTGCTTTTTCAGCTTTCTTTATTGGTGGAGAATGATTTGGAGCGGGATATTGGCGAGTTTATTATCGGTAATCTTGATGAATACGGCTACTTGCGGACTGATTTAGAAGAAATAGCCAATTATTTTCAACTGCCACTAAAGCAAATTGAAAGAACCCTGCATAGAATTCAGACCCTTGACCCATCAGGTGTAGGGGCGAGAAATCTAAAGGAGTGTCTGTTGATTCAACTGGAGCAGCAAAATAAAAAGACGCCCATATTGGAGCGATTAATATTACATCACTTGGAGGATTTGGCTGCCGGAAAACTGGCAAAGCTGGCCAATCTATTTGGTGTTCCCCCAATTGAACTGCAGCAGCAGGCAGACATTATTAAAACTCTTGACCCCAAGCCCGGGAGGAAGTTTTCCAACGCTGACGATGTGCGCTATATAACCCCTGATGTGGTGGTGGAACGAGTGGAGGGTCATTATGTGGTGATGGTAAATGATACCATTACCCCCAGATTGGAGATTAGCAATGCCTATAAGGCCATGCTGGGCAAGGATGCAGATCATGGGGCCAAGGAGTTTGTAGAGACTAAGCTTAACGCTGCTGTTTGGCTGATTAAAAGTATTGAGCAGCGACGACTTACCTTGTATAAAGTGGCGGACTCCATTGTTCGATTACAACGAGACTTTTTGGATTACGGAGTAAAGCAATTAAAACCCATGACCTTAAAGCGGATTGCTGATATGATTGGGATGCATGAGTCCACCGTGAGTCGAGCCACCTCAAACAAATACATTCAAACACCCCAAGGAGTCTTTGAATTAAAATTCTTCTTTACCAGGGGTCTAGAAAGCACTTCTGAGGGGGGGACCACCTCATCTGAGTGCATCAAGCGGATGCTGCTGGAGATGGTTCAGGTGGAAGACCCGGTAAATCCCTACAGTGATCAGAAGTTCAGCGATAAGCTGAAAATAAAGGGCATTAAAATTTCCCGGCGGACAGTTGCCAAATACCGAGATGAGCTGAACATCCCCAACGCGGCTCAGCGACGGAGGTACTAACCATAAATAAACCAATATCTTAACCCGACCCTTTTAGCCGGCCTTATTCCTTAGGGTCGGTTTTTTAATAAATATCTTATCATGCCAGTAATAATGAAAGCAAAGGAACATAATAATAAGTTTGTGCAAACTATTCAGCAAAAACAAAATCTAAAAAATTATCCACTCACTCAAAGCGTTCGTTTGAGAATTTTTTTAGATTTTTTTAGATTTTTTGCAAGTTAATGAGCTGAATAGTTGCAGTTTGTGGTCAATTAAGATAAAAGGAGCGGTTTCGTAAGATGATAATTGAAAGAAAATTAGCCAGGCAAATTTCTTTTGACTATTCAGGAGCAATGGATTTTGTGGCAGCTTGGGAACTGGATAACTTGCAGCCATTGGTCAGTCAAGCCCATAGCCTATTGCATGGGCAGGCTGGGCCGGGGAAGGAGTACACCGGCTGGTTGGATTGGCCCATCAGCTATAACCGGGAGGAACTAAAGCGAGTTAAGGATTTAGCGGCTAAAATTAGAGAGAGGGCAGAGGTGTTAGTGGTAATCGGTATTGGCGGTTCTTACATCGGGGCGCGCTCAGCCTTGGAGCTGTTGGGACATTCCTTTTATAATCAGCTGCCTAAGGAAAAGCGGGGTGGGCCGGAAATATACTTTGCCGGCCACAACATGAGCTCCTCCTACCTGGTGCACCTGTTGGAGTTGGTCAAAGATAAGGAAATAGTTGTCAACGTGGTGTCCAAGTCCGGTACTACCCTGGAGCCGGCCATTGCTTTTCGTATTTTTCGCCAGCTGTTGGAGGAAAGGTACGGCAAGGAAGGAGCAGCAAAGCGAATTGTTGCCACCACCGACAAGGATAAGGGAGCTCTGAAAAAATTAGCTGGCGAGGAAGGCTATGAGACTTTTATTGTCCCAGATGATGTGGGGGGACGCTATTCGGTGCTGACACCGGTGGGACTTTTGCCCATTGCTGCTAGTGGCGTGGACGTAGATGAGATAATGGCCGGGGCGATGAAGGGCTGCCGGGTGTACGGTAATGATAACCTAGCAGACAATCTAGCCTATCAATATGCTGCCATTAGGCATATTCTATATCAAAAAGGAAAGGCTGTGGAGCTGCTGGCAAATTACGAGCCCTCTTTCCAATATTTTGCGGAGTGGTGGAAACAGCTTTTCGGGGAAAGCGAAGGGAAGGATCAGAAAGGCATCTTTCCCGCCAGCGTTAATTTTACCACCGACCTTCATTCCCTGGGCCAATATATCCAGGATGGTAGAAGGCACCTATTTGCCACAACCATTTGGGTAGAAGAGCCTGAAACAGACGTAACTGTGCCCCGGATGGAGGACGACCTGGACGGGCTTAATTACCTGGCGGGCAAAAAAATCCACTACATTAACGAAAAGGCTTGCGCCGGGACTATGGCAGCCCATCTTGACGGCGGAGTACCTAATCTGAAGATAACGCTGCCGGAACTAACCCCATATTATTACGGGCAACTGGTGTATTTCTTTGAAAAGGCCTGCGCCATCAGCGGCTACCTGCTGGGGGTCAACCCCTTCGACCAGCCCGGGGTGGAGGCCTATAAGAAAAAGATGTTTGCCCTGTTAGGCAAAACTTAGCGGCTACCACCCAGAAGTAAACCGGTCCAGTCGGTTTTTTTGGGTGGTTTTTATTGGCTGTTTAACTAGTATAAATTGCAGCTAATGAAGCGCATACTAACATGTGATACGGATACGGCACTGGGACTGGCAAAATTTATCTAAAAAAATATTAAAATTTAAAGGATTTATTTATTGCTTGTGGAATAAGATTAGTTTGTCATGTGTTAAAATTTTCATTTCCAGAAAGGAGTTTTTTGATGATGGCAGTAAAGATTGGCATTAACGGGTTTGGTAGGATTGGCAGGCTGGTAATGCGAGCAGCATTAAACAAGGAAGGGGTAGAGGTCGTAGCGATTAACGATTTGACTGATGCGAAAACAAATGCCCACTTATTCAAATATGACTCGATTCATGGCATTTATCCTGGCGAAGTGGCAGCAAAAGACGGTCAGATTGTGGTAAATGGCCAGGTGGTAAAAGTGCTGGCGGAAAGAGATCCGGCCAAGCTTCCCTGGGGAGACTTGGGGGTAGACGTGGTGGTGGAGTCCACGGGGTTTTTTACCGAAGCTGATAAAGCCAAAGCTCATTTGACGGCAGGAGCTAAAAAAGTGATTATTTCTGCCCCGGCTAAAGGAGAAGATATCACTATTGTCATGGGAGTTAATGACGCTCTGTACGATCCGGCTAAGCACCACATTATCTCCAATGCCTCCTGCACAACTAACTGCTTGGCACCGGTGGCGAAAATTTTGGATGAAAAATTTGGGATAGTGAAGGGCCTCATGACCACTGTTCATTCCTATACCAATGACCAGCGGATTCTGGACCAGGCCCACAGTGATCTGCGCCGGGCCAGAGCGGGAGCTGAGTCAATTATTCCAACCACTACGGGAGCAGCTAAGGCAGTGGCCCTTGTTTTGCCCCAGTTAAAAGGCAAGTTAAATGGTTTTGCCATGCGGGTTCCCACACCCAATGTGTCCGTAGTGGACTTGGTGGTGGAAGTAAAGAACTCTACTTCCGTGGAAGAAGTTAACGCAGCCTTGAAGGAGGCGGCAGAGGGGGGCTTGCAGGGAATTTTAGAATATACAGAGCTGCCCCTGGTTTCCAAGGACTTTAACGGGAATCCCCGCTCTTCTATTGTTGATGCCCTTTGTACTATGGTGATTGAAGGCAATATGGTGAAAGTGATTTCCTGGTATGACAACGAATGGGGTTACTCCAACCGGGTGGTAGATTTAGCCAGCTACATGGCCGAGAAAGGGCTGTAAGAAATGGACAAAAAATCTATCCGGGATATGGAGCTGAATAATAGGAAGGTTTTAGTGAGGGTGGATTTTAATGTGCCCCTGGATAAAGATGGCCAGATTACCGATGACACCAGGATTAGGGCTACTTTGCCTACAATCCGGTATTTGCAAGATAAGGGGGCGAAAGTCATATTGGTATCCCACCTGGGCCGACCTAAGGGCAAGCCTAAAGACGAATTTAGGCTGGATCCGGTGGCCCAGCGATTAGCAGACCTGCTGCAAAGTGAGGTCCATAAGACTGACCATTGCCTGGGGGCAGAGGTGGACTCTGCCATTGCCAAGCTGGTGCCTGGACAGGTGCTGTTATTGGAAAATATTCGCTTTTACCCTGAAGAAGAAAAAAACGACCGGGAATTTGCCCAAAAACTGGCGGCCTTGGCAGACATTTATGTCAATGATGCTTTTGGTACGGCCCACCGGGCCCATGCCTCCACCGCAGGGGTGGCGGAGTTTTTGCCCAGTGTGGGCGGTTTCTTAATGGAGAAGGAAATTAACGTAATGGGCGGTGCCTTAAGCAGCCCGGAGCGTCCCTTTGTAGCAATTATCGGCGGGGCCAAGGTTTCTGATAAAATCGGGGTCATTGAAAACCTGTTGGATAAGGTGGATACCTTGATTATTGGCGGGGGGATGGCCAACACCTTTTTAAAGGCCATGGGGCTGGAAATGGGCAAATCCCTGGTGGAGGATGATAAGCTTGAATTAGCCGGTGTATTGATGGAGAAAGCCAAAGCCAAGGGAGTTAACTTAGTGCTCCCTGAGGATCTGGTGGTGGCAGCGGCTTTTAAAGAGGATGGGGAGCATAAAACTGTTCCCGTAGGGGAAGTGCCGGCGGACTGGATGGCCTTGGATATAGGCAGCCGGTCGGCGGAGAAATTTGCCCAGTTGGTGGGGGAGGCCAAGACAGTAATCTGGAATGGACCCATGGGAGTCTTTGAAATGGAGCCCTTTAGCCATGGGACCAGCAAGGTGGCTGTGGCCCTGGCTGAATCTGGTGCCCTTTCCATTGTGGGTGGCGGTGACTCCGTTGCTGCCATTGAGAAAATGGGGGTAGCTGATAAAATTACCCATATTTCCACCGGTGGCGGTGCTTCCCTGGAGTTTTTAGAAGGCAGAGTGCTGCCGGGAGTAGATGTATTAGCGGATAAGGAGAGAGAACCATGCGTGTCCCTGTAATTGCCGGCAATTGGAAAATGCACAAAAGCCGGGACGAAGCCATTAACTTTGTGCTTGAATTGCGAAAGCAATTGGTGAAGGCAGGACAGGTGGAGGTGGTAATCTGCCCGCCTTTTACCGCTTTAGCTGGAGTACTGGCTGCCTGTGACGGCAGTAAAATCAAAGTGGGTGCCCAAAATATGCACTGGGAGGACAAGGGAGCCTATACGGGAGAGGTCTCCCCGACAATGCTCTCTGACCTGGGCTGTGGGTATGTAATTATCGGACACTCAGAGCGGCGCCAGTATTTTGGGGAAACTGACCAGATGGTGAATAGGAAGGTCAAGGCGGCGTTAGCCAAAGGGCTAATTCCCATCATGTGTGTGGGGGAATCCTTAGAGGAACGGGAAAAAGGAATTACCAAAGAATTAATCGGCAAACAACTGGCCCAGGGCTTAGCTGGGCTAAGTGGTGACGAAATTAGGGGGTTGATTATCGCCTATGAGCCAATTTGGGCAATCGGTACTGGTGTGACTGCAACGGCTGAGCAAGCAGAGGAGGTATGTGCCTTTATCCGGGGACAGTTAGGGATAAGTTTCTCCCAAGAGGTGGCAGAAGGGATTATCATTCAATATGGGGGCAGCGTTAAACCAGCTAATATGGGTGAGTTGATGGCCCAGCCGAATATTGACGGGGCCTTAGTGGGTGGAGCAAGTCTTGAGCCTGATAGCTTTGCCGCCATCCTCAAATTTGGGGAGGGGCAAAAGAGTTGAGCAAGGAACCGGTGTTGCTGATGATTTTAGATGGATTCGGTTTAGATAATCTGGATAGCAAGGGTGGAAGCAGAGAAACAGAGGCAATTAAGGGAAATGCCATTTGCCAGGCCAAAATCCCTAATTATGACTTGTTGTGGGCCACCTATCCTTCCACCACCCTGGAGGCTTCGGGGGTAAGGGTGGGCTTGCCTGAAGGACAGATGGGCAACTCAGAAGTAGGCCACTTGAACCTGGGTGCAGGCAGGGTGGTATACCAGGAATTTACCCGCATCAGTAAAGCCATTGCTGAAGGAGATTTTTTTAAGAACCAGGAGCTGCTAAAAATAGTGAGCCAGGTTAAGGAAAAAGGAACAGCCGTGCATTTGATGGGACTTTTGTCTGATGGGGGTGTCCACAGTCATATTGATCATCTGGGAGCCATCTTGAAGCTAGCCAAGGAAAACGGCCTCACCAAGGTGTATATCCACGCCTTTCTAGACGGGCGGGATGTGCCTCCCGCCAATGCGTTGAGGTATGTTGACTATCTGGAAGAAATCTGCCAAGATTTAGGTGTTGGAGAAATCGTCACTGTGATGGGTCGATACTGGGCTATGGATCGGGATAAGCGCTGGGAGAGGGTTGCCAAGGCCTATCAGGCCATGGCAGCGGGAGAAGGGGTTAAGGCTCCCCTGCCCCAGGTAGCGGTGGAAAAGGCCTATGACATGCGGGTTACTGATGAGTTTGTGGAACCCACAGTAATTGTGGACAAAAAAGGTCAGCCTTTGGCCACTGTCAAACCGGAAGACGGAATCATCTTTTTTAACTTTCGGGCGGATCGGGCCCGCCAGCTTACCAGAGCTTTTGTGGATGAAGATTTTGCCGGATTTGACAGGCCGGGGGGCTTTTTGCCCGTGTACTTTTGCTGCTTAACCCAGTATGACATTACCATTAATGCCCCCGTGGCCTTCCCGCCTCAGAATCTGGATAATACCTTGGGACAGGTGCTCAGCCGGGCAGGTAAGAGGCAGCTAAGAATAGCTGAGACAGAAAAATATGCCCATGTCACCTTTTTCTTTAACGGCGGGGTAGAGGAGCCAGAGGAGGGGGAGGAACGGATTATGATACCTTCACCCAAAGTGGCTACCTATAATATGAAGCCGGAAATGAGTGCCTTTGAAGTCACCCAACGGGTACTGGAGGAATTGCAACAGCAATTATATGATGTTATAATATTGAATTATGCTAATCCGGACATGGTGGGTCATACCGGTGATTTGGAGGCAGCCATCAAGGCAGTTGAGGTGGTTGATAACTGCTTGGGGCAGGTGGTAAATGGGGTAATAGCCATGGGAGGACATGTGCTGTTAACTTCTGATCACGGCAATGCAGAGGAAATGCTGGATGGGGAGGACAAGCCATTGACTGCTCATACCAGTAATTTAGTTCCTTTAATCTTGGTCAGTGAGAAATATCGGGAAATAAAACTTGCCCGGGGTAAATCCTTAGAGGACGTGGCACCTACTATCCTGGACATCCTGGGAATAGCAAAGCCGCCGGAGATGACGGGGACTAGCCTAATCTCGAAATTCGAAGATTGAAACTGATTAGGAGTTAGGAGATAGAAGTCAGGAGTCAGCAAAAAAAAAAAAACCTGTATAGTAATATCCAACATTGAAATTGAGGAGGAGAACGCAATGACTTTAATTAATGATATTTATGCCAGGGAAATCCTTGACTCCCGGGGTAATCCCACCGTGGAGGTGGAAGTTTACCTGGATAGCGGCGTAATGGGCCGGGCTTGCGTGCCATCCGGGGCTTCCACCGGTGCCTATGAAGCTGTGGAGCTTAGGGATGGGGAGCAGGAAAGATATTTGGGGAAAGGTGTTCTGCAGGCGGTGGAGAATGTCAATAAAATTATTGCCCCGGAAGTAATTGGCTATGATGTAACGGACCAGATTGGCATTGACAAGCTGATGCAGGAAATTGACGGCACTCCAAATAAGAGCAAGTTAGGGGCCAACGCTATTTTGGGTGTTTCCCTGGCCTGTGCCAAGGCTGCCGCCCAGGAGCTGAGAATTTCCCTGTACCAGTATATTGGTGGAATCAATGCTAAGCAGCTGCCGGTACCCATGATGAACATTCTAAATGGTGGGAAACATGCGGATAATAATGTTGACATACAGGAATTTATGGTAATGCCGGTGGGGGCCAAGTCATTTAAAGAAGCTTTGCAAATGGGAGTAGAAATATTTCATAGCTTAAAGTCAGTCTTAAAGGGTAGGGGCCTGAATACAGCAATTGGCGATGAAGGCGGTTTTGCTCCTAACCTTAATTCAAACCGGGAAGCTTTGGATGTAATTATGGAAGCAATTGCCAAGACTGGGTATAAGGCCGGAGATGATGTAATGCTGGCCCTGGATGTGGCGGCTACCGAGTTGTATCAAGAGGGCAAGTATAATTTCGAAGGTGAAGGAGTTACCTTCACTACAGAGGAATTAATTAACTATTACAGCGAGCTGGTGGCTAATTATCCCATTATTTCCATTGAAGATGGATTGGATGAAAACGATTGGGACGGCTGGAAAAAACTGACTGATGCCCTGGGCAGCAAGGTGCAGTTGGTTGGGGATGATCTCTTTGTTACCAATACAGTCAAACTGAGCCAGGGAATCAGCACTAACACTGCTAACGCCATCCTGATTAAAGTTAACCAAATTGGTACCCTGACGGAAACCCTGGACGCTATTGAAATGGCAAAACGGGCAGGTTACACTGCCGTGATTTCCCATCGCTCCGGAGAAACTGAGGATGCTATCATTGCTGACCTGGCAGTGGCTACCAATGCCGGGCAGATTAAGACGGGTGCCCCTTCCAGGACTGACCGGGTGGCCAAGTACAACCAACTGCTGAGGATAGAGGATGAATTAGACTATTTGGCTCAGTACCCAGGCAAAAATACTTTTTATAATCTGAGCATAAAATAGATATTCGAAATTCGAACCTCGAGCGCCGAACCTCGAATAGTCCGGCAGGATGCTGAAATTGGCAGATTAATAGCAAAAAAATTAGGTTAAAAGGCTTGTGAAATTGTATTTTTGGCAAGAATAAATAGTAACAGGGGAAAGTGGTTGTCTTCTTATGAGGGGTTATGCTAAAATGTAGTTATTGATTTTAAGGAGGTGTAATTTTGAAGACATTTTTAATTATTGTTCAGATCCTGGCGTCCCTAGGACTCATTGCTACCATATTACTTCAATCAGGCAAAAGCGCAGGGTTATCAGGAGCTATCTCTGGAGGGGCTGAGCAGGTTTTTGGCAAGAAAAAGGGTATGGATAACTTATTGAGCAAAGCAACTACAATTTTGGCAATCGCATTTTTAGGAATTACCTTGTTAATTTCTCTAATTTAAAATTTTCCCGGCATTTACCGGCAAATCCGGTAAGAGCCGGGGGATATTTATTAAAAAATATTAAGGAGGAAAAAGAATGGTATCACTGGTTTATCTTGCTCCCATTGCAGGCTTGGTGGCTTTGGCATTTGCGTACTACTTAACACTCAAAGTAAACAAAAGCGAGCCAGGCAATGCTAGAATGATTGAAATCGCAAGCGCTATTTCAGAAGGGGCGATGGCATATTTATCACGCCAGTACAGGACCCTAGCTATATTTGTTGTAATATTAGCAATTGTTATTTTTATTGCAGGTCAATTGACCACTGGACCGCAAAGCATTCAGCCCATGACAACAGTTGCCTTTATTTTGGGAGCTCTCACATCAGGTTTGGCTGGATTCATTGGCATGAAGGTGGCTACTAAGGCTAACGTTAGAACTGCCAATGCTGCCCAGACAAGTGCCAACGCAGCGCTAGGGGTTGCTTTTTCCGGCGGCTCAGTAATGGGGATGGCTGTAGTAGGATTAGGTCTACTAGGTTTAGGAATTGTTAATATAATTTTTGAAAGCCCTCAGATTATCAACGGCTTTGCCCTTGGAGCCAGCACCATTGCTTTATTTGGCCGTGTTGGTGGCGGTATTTATACTAAAGCTGCCGACGTGGGTGCTGACTTGGTGGGTAAAGTGGAGGCAGGTATCCCCGAGGACGACCCACGTAACCCAGCAGTTATTGCTGACAATGTTGGTGACAACGTTGGTGACGTGGCAGGAATGGGAGCCGACCTGTTTGAATCATATGTGGGATCCATTATTGCTGCCATCGCTTTAGCTTCTTTCCTGGGAATTCCCAACGGCACAATTGTCCCGCTAATGGTTGCCGGTGCTGGTATTTTTGCTTCAATCATCGCCAGCTTCTTTGTTAAAACTGGTGAAGGAGCTGATGCTCAGAAAGCATTAAGTATGGCTACCATCGTATCAACAGTGTTGGCTATTATAGCTACATACTTTATTACAACTTCTTTATTGCCTACCACAGGTGATGTGACAGGCTTAGGCGTATTCTTCGCCAGTATGGCCGGTTTATTGGCAGGCTTGGCTATTGCCAAGTTAACTGAGTATTATACATCCGGTGACTTTGGTCCAGTTCAGCAAATTGCCAAAGCTTCCCAGACTGGTGCCGCAACCAACATCATTGCCGGTATGGCTATCGGGATGTTGAGTACTGCCGGTCCTGTCATAGTAATAGTAGCAGCTATTCTGGTTGCCTTTAACTTTGGTGGATTGTATGGCATCGCCATGGCAGCAGTGGGAATGCTGGCTACTACTGGTACAACTGTAGCAGTAGATGCCTACGGACCAATTGCAGACAATGCCGGTGGTATTGCAGAAATGGCTCATTTAGATCCAAGTGTAAGAAAGATTACCGACAGCTTAGATGCAGTGGGTAATACAACAGCAGCTATTGGTAAAGGTTTTGCCATTGGTTCTGCAGCATTAACTGCCCTGGCTTTATTTGCAGCCTACACTCAGGCAGCAGGAATTACAGCCATTGACATCATGAATCCCAAGGTTGTAGCGGGACTATTTATTGGTGGAATGCTGCCATTCCTTTTCTCCGCTTTGACAATGCAGGCCGTTGGACGAGCTGCCTTTGATATGATTGAAGAGGTTCGACGCCAATTTAGGGAAATCCCTGGTATAATGGAAGGCAAAGCTAAGCCTGACTACGCCAACTGTGTTAGTATCAGTACAGCTGCTGCTATCCGGGAAATGATTGTACCTGGCTTGCTGGCTGTTATTGCCCCAGTTGCAGTAGGCTTACTGATTGGCAAAGAGGCTCTGGGTGGAATGTTGGCGGGAGCACTGGTAACAGGATTCCTGTTGGCCATCATGATGGCTAATGCTGGTGGTGCCTGGGATAACGCTAAAAAATACATTGAAACAGGACTGTATGGCGGTAAAGGTTCGCCGGCCCATGCTGCCGCTGTTTCCGGGGACACAGTGGGTGACCCCTTTAAGGATACATCCGGTCCTTCCATTAATATCTTAATTAAGTTGATGACCATAGTTTCACTGGTGTTTGCACCGCTGTTTATGTAAAAATTAAGGCTTAGCAGAAAGTGTTGGGTGAACTTCATCCAGCACTTTTCTTATTCAAGAGGCAATAAATCGAAAAATTATCTCTCACTAGCCCAAGTTTCGGCTTTGAAGTAACAGCCGTTGAATATGGTATAGTATAGATAGGTTAGGAGAATTTAAAATTTTTAGGAGATGAGAGCTATGCCTACGGAAGAATTGGCAGAACAAGGGAAGCTGCCCTTTTATTTTATCGGTGGCAAGGTGGGCTGCCTGCTGGTGCATGGTTTTTCCGGATCTCCCTCAGAGATGAGACAATTGGGAGAATTTTTGGCTAATGCCGGGTACACCGTGGCCGGAGTGAGGCTGGCGGGGCATGGAAAAACCCATGAAGTGATGGCAAAAACCAGGTGGACGGACTGGTACCGGTCGGTGGAGAAGGGTTACTGGAAATTAAGAGAAACTTGTGATACAATATTTGCTATCGGCTTGTCCATGGGAGGCGCCCTTTGTCTTTATGGAGCCACCAGACTTAATTTTGCTGGCGTTGTGTCCATTTGTGCTCCCATCTATCTGGCGGACAGGAAGGCCTACTTGGCTCCTGCTTTCCAGCACCTAATTAAGTTTTACCGGAAAAAGTCCAGTACTAAGGATCAGGCCTTAAACCAGGAAACAGGCCGGTTTACTAACCAGTTAATCCCCATGGCTGCGCTGGTTAGCCTGCTTAAGTTGATTAAGGAGGTAAAGGGGAAGCTGCCGGGGGTAAAGCTGCCGGTGCTGGTAATTCAAAGTAAAAAGGATGGGGTAGTTTTGCCAAAGAGCGGCCATTACATCTATAAACATTTAGGGGCCAGTGACAAGGAATTAGTCTGGCTGGAAAAGTCAGGCCATTTGGCCACCATAGATAGTGAGCAGGACGTTGTTTTTAAACTGGTTGAAGAGTTCCTAAACCTTCGCCAATAGCTCGCAAGTGAAATAATAAATCGTTTTGCTGGATGAGTCAATATAATAAAAAGTATAAACTGGGGGGTAAAAAATTGAATAGGACTGAAGCCTTAGCTGAATTAAAAAAACATATCACTAATAAAAACTTATTAAAGCATATGCTGGCAGTAGAGGCGGTCATGAGGAGGCTGGCCCGGCATTTTGATCAGGACGAAGAGCTGTGGGGCTTGGCCGGATTATTACACGACATCGATTATGCTGAAACTGCGGAGGACCCGGCCCGTCATAGCCTGGTGGGAGGCGAGATGCTGGCGGAACTAGGCCTGCCTGAGGAATTAATTCACGCTGTCAAAGCCCATAATGATTATCATGGGATTTCCAGGGAAAGCTTGATGGACAAAGCTCTTTACTCCTCAGATCCGGTAACGGGCTTAATAGTAGCCGGGGCATTGATTAGGCCGGAAAAGAGCTTGGCTGCAGTGGATGTACCTTTTTTAATGAATAGGTTTCACGAAAAGTCCTTCGCCAGGGGAGCAAACCGGCTGCAAATTGAAGCCTGTGTAGATATGGACCTGGAATTAGATCATTTTTTGCAGCTGAGCTTGGAGGCCATGCAGGGTATTGCGAAAGAACTGGGCTTATAAATTTATAGGTTAATTATGAAAAATAAAAGAAAAGGTTATAATAGTGATTAAGATGGGGATAACTCATCTGATTTTCTATTAGTTAAAGTGTGGAGGAGATGTTATGGTAAAGCGGGAAAACCTGCTAGGGTTTATGCGGGAAGTTGCTTACAAGCCGCTGACGGCAGAAGAATTGACTGCAGCTTTGAATATCGATGATGTGGCTAGCTTTTTAAAGCTGTTGGTGGACATGGAAGCCAAGGGTGAAATTATCTTAACCAGAAAAAATAAATATGGAGCCCCTGAAAACATGGGCTTGGTGGTTGGACGGATCCAAGGTCATAGTAAGGGCTTTAGTTTTTTAATCCCGGAAAACCCCCTGGAGCAGGACGTATATGTGTCCTTAGAAGACGGAAACGGAGCAATGCATAATGACCGGGTAATTGTTCGCCTGCACAAGGGAGTAAGTGCCAATGGCCGGCGAGAGGGAGAGGTCATTAGGATATTAGATCGAGCAAACCAGCAGGTGGTGGGCACATTAGAGCAAAGCAGGAATTATGGATTTGTGATAGCTGATGACACCCGGATTTACCAGGATATTTTCATTGCTAAAGGGGAAGTTAACGGCGCTGTTAATGGGGACAAGGTTGTAATAGAAATTACCAAATGGCCTGAAAGGCGCCGAAACCCTGAAGGCAGAGTTCAAGTAGTGCTGGGACGAGCCGGTGATCCGGGAGTAGATATATTATCTATTATCAATAAGTACAAGCTGTCCGAGGAGTTTCCAACCTTGGTAATGGAACAGGTGGCGGGAATTGGTGCGGTGGTGACGGAAGCTGACTTGGCAGGAAGGAAAGACCTGCGCCAATTAAAAATGGTGACCATCGATGGGGAGGATGCTAAGGACCTGGATGATGCTGTTTCCCTTGAAGTACTTCCCAATGGGAACTATCTATTGGGGGTTCATATTGCCGATGTTTCCCATTATGTCAGGCCCGGGACCCCTTTGGATGAAGAGGCTTATAATAGAGCTACCAGCATCTACCTAGTTGATAGGGTTATCCCCATGCTGCCCCATAAGCTGTCAAATGGCATCTGCAGTTTGAACCCGGGACAGGATCGACTGGCTATTTCCTGCATGATGGAGATAAATCCATCTGCTGGGCAAGGGGAGCGCTATGAAATTTTCCCGTCGGTTATTCATATTGATCGGCGGATGACTTATACTGCAGTGCGCCGAATATTAGAGGATGAAGACCCGGAGGCAATCAACGAGCACCGGGAGTTTGTAGCTGATTTTAAGCTGATGGAGGAACTGGCACTAATCCTGAGGAATAAGCGACTGCAGCGGGGGGCCATTGACTTTGATTTTCCAGAAAGCAAGGTAAAGCTGGATGACCGGGGGAAGGCGGCAGAAATACTAAAGATAGAGCGCAGTATTGCTGAAAAAATTATCGAAGAGTTTATGTTGGCAGCCAATGAAACGGTGGCGGAGCGTCTCTATTGGATGGAGATTCCGGTGGTTTTCCGGGTTCATGAAGACCCAAAACCTGAGAAGATAACCTCTTTAAATGAGTTTTTACATAATTTTGGTTATCATGTAAAAGGCTCAAACAACAAGGTTCACCCCACTGCTTTTCAGGAGGTCATAAATAAGGTGGAGGGCAGACCTGAGGAGAAGATTGTAAATACCATTATCCTTCGAACCATGCAGCATGCTCGGTATGCCAGCCAGTGCCTGGGGCACTTTGGCCTGTCAGCTAAGTTCTATACTCATTTTACTTCACCCATTCGCCGCTATCCGGATTTAATAGTTCACCGGGTACTAAGATATACCTGGGAAACAGCAAATCAGACAGGGGGAGAAAGGCCTGAGTGGTTAAATAGAATGACTGATTATGCAGACCAATCATCTCAAAGGGAAAAAGTAGCGGAGGAAGCAGAGCGAGAGAGTGTAGATCTGAAGAAAGTTGAATATATGGAGCGGCATTTAGGAGAATTTTTTCAGGGGAATGTTTCCAGCGTAATGCCCTTCGGGATGTTTGTGGAGCTGGATAATACCATAGAAGGCCTGGTCCATGTATCTAGTATGACTGATGACTATTACCTGTACCTGGAGGATCAATTGGCCTTCGTAGGTCGTCATACCAATAAGATGTACCGGCTTGGAGATGAGGTAAAAATTCAAGTGGTGAAGGTAAATACCCAGGCTCGACAGATAGATTTTGAACTGGTGCCGGAGCGAAAAAGCGGTAAAGTTAACAAGAAGAAGCAACCGGAGCCGGAAAAAGCATATCATTAAATCAAAATAGTGTTGACTATTGTCTCCACAATGTTATATAATAAGTTCTGCAGCTTTAGATTATAACCTTTTGCACGTTGCCCTTTTTCAGATGATTTACTGGAAAAAGGGTATTTTATTCTGGTAGGTGGATTCCATGGGTGAGGGAATAAAAATCGTAACCGATAACAGAAAAGCTCGTCACGATTATCACATCGTGGAGACATTTGAGGTGGGAATGGTGCTTCAAGGAACAGAAGTGAAGTCTCTCCGGACGGGCAAGGCAAACTTAAGGGATAGCTATGCCCGGGTGGAAAACGGAGAGCTTTTCTTGCACAATATGCATATCAGCCACTACGAAAAAGGGAATATTAATAACCATGAACCCACTCGCACTAGAAAGCTGCTGCTGCATAAATCGGAGATTAATAAGCTGATTGGCAAGGTGCAGCAGAAAGGTCTAACCCTGGTACCCTTAAAGGTTTACTTTAAGCGGGGTATAGCTAAACTGGAGTTAGCCTTGGCCCAAGGTAAAAAGCTCTATGATAAAAGGCAGGACCTTGCTGAGCGTGAGTCCAAGCGGGAAATGGACCGGGCCTTCCGGGAAAAACAGAAGGTTTAACTGGGTTAACTGGAAATTCAGTTCAGTAGTATAATAGCAGTAAATGTGATATAATATAGATATACGGGGGCGTATTGGTTTCGACGGGGGAAGTATGAGCAGAAGTAGCGAGCCGGGGTTCCATCAGCCCGAAATACGGTGGACCATATTTAAACGCTAACGATAATTACGCTTTAGCTGCTTAATTGCAGTCTAACATCCTAACCTCTGCTCCTGCGGTGAGAATTAGGGTGTCATAACTTAGCAGGATACTTGGCTACAATCTCCTTGTAGCAGCCAGGGAAACTAACAGGGATAGCGCCGGCACAGCCTGTCTGTAGGCGGTAAAGGTGCGAAACTTAAATTACAGAATGCGCTCGGAGAAGCTTTTGTGGGTGCTCTTTCGGACAGGGGTTCGACTCCCCTCGCCTCCACCAAATAATCTACCATCTATTGATAAACTCTGTGAGGTCAATAGGTGGTTTGCCTTTTAGTCAGGAAGTCCGCTGTTTGCGGGCTTTCTTGCGTTTTGGGGATTTGTATTGCAGCAATAGTTGGTTGTTTCCAGAGCGGTTTTTCGGAGGAAACTTGACTTGAACCGTGGCGATTTTCAAGACAGTCGCAAGGGCAAATCGTTAAAAGAAAGATAATCGTTAAACTTTGCACCGAAAATCGGGCTATCTTTTAACGATACACCGACCCGTTAAAAATAAGGCTTTCACGGGCAAACAAAAACAGCCCGCCCGAAGGCGAGCCGTACTCTGCCGCAGCTTTCTGCGCTTACATTTTCGACAAGATAATCAACCGCTCTGACACCAAAATGTCTGCTTACACAGCATCACTGTTCACACAGCCGACCTATTATCCGCTTGATGTGAAGTATAAAATCCCAGAAGTTTCTCTGCAGTTGACTTATCCCTTTAAAAGTCAACCATAAGTCGCTTGTAAGTTGATTTTGTTTCTTGCATAATTATTGTAGGAGGTGTGAAAATGAAAGAAATTAACTTAGCGTCAGTAATTACCGCGAAGCGTCGAGAAAAAGGCATTACACAGGAGGAACTTGCCGCGCATGTCGGGGTATCCAAAGCCTCTGTCTCGAAATGGGAAACCGGGCAAAGTTATCCCGATATAATCCTTCTTCCGCAATTGGCAGCCTACTTTGATATAAGTATTGACTATCTGGTGGGATATGCTCCGCAAATGGAAGAAGATAGTATCAAAAAGTTGTACCGACGGTTGGCTTCGGGCTTTGCCGAAAAGCCCTTTGAGGATGTTGTCGCTGAATGCGAAAGGCTAACAAAAAAATACTACTCTTGTTACCCTCTCCTGCTGCAAATTGCGTTGCTGTACATCAACCATGCTTCACTGACACCAGACCGGGAACGAAGCATGCAAATACTGACAGAGGCCGTGCAGCTATGTGAAAGAGTCAAGGAAAACAGCAAAGACGCACACCAGATTCGAGATGCGGTTATTTTTCAAGCAATGTGTTACCTGTCACTGGGCAATGGAGAGGCAGTCTTGGATTTGCTTGGGGAATCACCACGTCTTGATATGCAAGATGGCATTTTTATTGCTCAAGCGTTTCAAATATTGGGAAATGTTGATAAAGCCCAAGAGATTTTACAAATCGACCTATACCAAGGCTTGATGGCAACCTTTCATTCGATGATGGTCATTTTGCAAAACAACCTTAACTACTTGGACATAGCCGAAGCTGTCTATCTAAGAGCGGAAGGGTTGGCAAAGCTATTCAATATGAATCGTTTAAACCCTAATAATACGGCTATGCTTTATGCCCTTGGGGCGCAGATGTATCAGATGGGCGGTTCCCCTGAAAAAGCGATAGAGTTGCTTTCAAGGTATGTGGATATTTGCATACACGGTTTTTTCCCCGTTAAACTTCGTGGAGACGACTTTTTTGACAAAGTAGACGGCTGGTTGATCAAAAATACCGATGTCGTCCCAAGAAGCGAGGCAATCATTAAGGAGAGTATGATGAAGGATGTTCTGCAAAGTCCTGTCTTTGAGCCGTTGCGGGAGTATCCTGAATACGACAGAATTATTCAAAAACTCAAAGCATATATAGGAGGAAATTAACATGGAAAATCTGCAGGAATATTTACCGTTTTTAATACCGCTGGCGGTCATTCAAGTAGGGCTGATGCTTGCTTCCCTAATACACGTTCTTAGACACGACACATACCGCTTTGGAAATCGGCCGCTCTGGATCGTCTTGTGCTTGGTAGTCGGCATTATTGGTCCTGTGTTGTATTTTGCCATCGGGAGGGGAGATGAGTGACTAACACATTATCTGTCAAAGGACTGTCAAAAAGTTTCGGCGCAAATAAAGTTATTGACGGCATCTCCTTTGATGTGCCGGAAGGCAGTACTTTTGGATTTATCGGCGCGAATGGAGCCGGTAAAACCACAACAATGAAAATGATTCTGGGGCTGTTGCCATCCGATAACGGAGAGATTTTTGTATGCGGTGAAAAGGTCTCCTTTGGCGCAACAAAAACAAACCGCTTTATTGGCTATTTACCTGATGTGCCGGAGTTTTACGGCTATATGCGAGCAAAGGAATACTTGCAGCTGTGCGGTGAAATCGCGGGGCTGGATGCCCTAGTAAAAAGTCGACGCATTTCGGAACTATTGGATATTGTCGGGCTATCGGGAGTCAACAAGAAAATCAGCGCTTTTTCCCGTGGGATGAAACAACGGCTGGGTATGGCGCAGGCGCTCTTGAACGAGCCGAAGCTGCTGATTTGTGATGAACCGACCTCCGCGCTTGACCCTATGGGCAGGAAGGAAATACTGGAAAATCTAAAGCAAGCCAGCCGTAAAACTACTGTGTTTTTTTCCACGCACATATTGTCCGATGTAGAGCGGATCTGTGATAGGGTAGCGGTTCTCAGTGGAGGTCATATTGCATTATCGGGGACGCTGGCTGAACTTCGCACAAAACATAAATCGAATTCTATTCTTATCAAGTTTGCGTCAGCAATAGATAAAGAGCAGTTTGTTTCAGCGGCGGCTTTGTTGATGAAAGACGCGAAATCTGTGGATATGGAGTTAACTCTGCGCGTGACGGACATAGAAGCTGCCCAGCGAGTTATTCTGCGAATTTTATTCTCAAATGATATTCTGCCCCTCAAGTTGGAAGTGCTTGAGCCAACCATAGAAAGTTTGTACTTGGAGGTGGCGGGATGAAGTCCTTTGTAGCTTTTACTAAAAAAGAGTTTACCGAAAGTCTGCGTACCTATCGGTTAGTAGTCTTAGCGGCAGTATTTCTCTTGCTTGGCGTCATGAGCCCGTTATTCGCAAAAATACTGCCGGAGTTGCTCAGCGGCGTGGATCTGGGTGGCGGGATCGTCATCACGGCGCCAGATCCGACCGCTATGGATTCATGGGCGCAGTTTTTCAAAAACGTCGGACAGACGGGTATGCTGGCGCTGATTATTACCTTCAGCGGTATCATAGCAAATGAGCTAAGTCGAGGAACATTGATTATCCTGCTGACTAAGGGCATGAAACGCCACACAGTAATCTTATCTAAATTCCTGTCAGCAAGCGTACTGTGGACGGCAAGCTATTTACTTTGCCTTGTGGTCTGCTATGCGTACACGGAATACTTTTGGCCCGCGAGTACTCTCAGCAATGCTTTTTTAGCGTTTTTTTCGATGTGGTTGTTTGGTGAGTTTTTAATTGCATTGTTGATTTTCGGAGGCATATTGTTCGGGAATTTATACGGCAGCCTGCTCACTTGCTTGGGTGTAATCGTTACGCTAAGTTTGTTGAACATACTTCCCTACGTGCAAAAATATAATCCTATCGCCCTTGCCGGTGGCACGCTAAACTTGTTGAATGCCCAAAAGGAAGCGGCAGATTTCATTCCTGCGACAATAATTTGTTCTGTGATGGCTGTATCGCTTTTGGTCATGTCCATCGTTGTATTTAATAAGAAACAGATTTAAAGCGATGCAGCACATCTGACATCTCCGTTTGCCGCAAAGAGCCTGATATGAGCCACTTCGGGTATTGCCTTTTGCCTTGTAGATATGGTGTTTTAGAATAGGCTTTTTCGGAGAATATTTGCCCCGACCACGCCATTGTTGACGGCTATCTTTTAATGATACACTGACCCGTTAAAAATAAGGCTTTCACGGGCAAACAAAAACAGCCCGCCCGAAGGCGAGCCGTACTCGGTCGCAATTATTGTTCTCAGTGTTAAGCAGTGACTTCCGAGCTGTTCCTGAACCTGAAGACAAAAGTGCCGTCCCTGCCGACGGTCGCTTGGTCAATGACTGCAAGCCATAGCTTTTCATCAAATTCCGTGATGACAAGCGGTCGGCTCTCGATGTCCCGAATGAAGCCTTCGATGATCTTCGCCTTGCCGAGCCGCTCCCGCTTGACCACTTCCAACTCGTCAACCCGTTCCAAGGCTTTGCGGTGGCGTTCAAGGTGGGCCTTGTGGCGATCCGCCCATTCCGTCTGGTTGACGGCGGTTCGGGCATTCTCGTAGATGGCCTTTCGGGAAAGTTCCGTGACTACCTCAATCTCACGGTGCAGTTCGGCGAGTTCCGCGTCAATCGCCTTTGTGTCGCAGAGGATGCCCTGGGCCAGGCGGCAGTCCTCGATCAACCCGTCGCGGTCGTTCATCAGGCTGTTGAACGCCGTGAGGAAACGGGATTTGATTTCGTCCTCGGTGATATGCGGCGTATTGCAGCCCTTGCCCGGCTTGCCGAGCCGCTTGTACTTGTCGTTGCATTGCCAGACTTCCTTTCGGTACGTCTTATCTCCTTTATAACTACCCCAGACCTTTTTGCCAAACCACCCACCGCAGTCGGCGCAAAGAATCTTCGTCGCAAAAATACTCGTGCAGCTTGTCGGTTTGCCAATCGAGCGGCGGCGCTCTATCTCTACCTGAACCGCGTCAAATTCGTCGGGTTCAATGATGGCGGGATGGCTGTCTTCGACGTAATATTGCTGTACCTGCCCCGTGTTCTTGACCATCTTTTTGGTGAGGAAATCGGCGCAGTAGGTCTTCTGCATAAGGGCATGACCTTTGTATTTCTCATTTTTCAGTATGGACTTCACCACGCCAGTCTGCCATGTTTTCTTACCCGCAGGCGATGGTATGCCGTGCCGCTCAAGGTATGTGGCGATTGCCGAGAAGGTCTTGCCCTCCATGTACAGCCTGAATATCAGCCGCACAATATCCGCTTCAGCGGGTACGACCTTCGGCAAGCCGTCCTCGCCCTTTTCATAACCGAGGAACTGTGCGTAAGGCAGGCTGACCTTGCCGTCCGCCATGCGCTTGCGCTGACCCCAAGTCACATTCTCGGAAATGGAGCGGCTCTCCTCCTGTGCCAAGGAGGACATAATCGTTATAAGCAATTCGCCCTTACTGTCCAATGTGTATATGTTCTGCTCCTCGAACCATATCTCGCAGCCGACCTCTTTCAGCTTGCGGACGGTGATCAGGCTGTCCACGGTGTTTCGGGCAAAGCGGCTTACCGACTTCGTGACGAGCAAGTCATACTTGCCCGCCAAGCCGTCGGAGACCATTTGCTTGAAGCCTTCTCGTCGTTTGGTGTTCACCCCCGAAATGCCCTCGTCCGTGTACCCGCCGACGAATTCCCAGTCGGGATGGCTCTGAATAAATTTCGTGTAGTAGTCCACTTGGGCGTTGTATGAAGTCTTTTGCTCGGAAGAGTCAGTGCTGACGCGAGCGTAGAAAGCGACGCGCCGCTTGACCGCCGGGTTTCTTTCCTGTGCCGAGAGGATGGGAACAGTAGCGGGGATGACCCGTACATTAGCCATTGTCAATACCTCCCATCGCCCGTTCTCTCGTGGTTTTCTTCATTTCGTCCGTCCAACTTTCTCGGCGGGAGCGATTCTTCCAAGTGACCGTTCGCTCCGAACCATCCTTGAAAGCGAATATAATAACGCCGTCATCGGGGACTGTTATCGCTGTGACCTTTGCCGTGAATACAGCGGGGTCGTGCTCCGCAAGCCCCAAAACCTCGGCGCATTTCTCTTTGAGAATATCTTCGGGTATCCGCTTGGCGGCGCACTCGTGCTTGCCGCGATAGGTGTAGGTCGCGCAAGCCCACGATGCCTTGGCGTACTTCGTGCCGACGCCGTTCATCTTCTTGCGGAATTTCGCTCCGCACCGACCGCAGGTGATCACCCGCGAAAATTCACTGAAAGTAAGCTTGCGAGGATGGTTCGCTTCTGCCGCCCGTCGTGCCATTTCAACCTGAGCTGCATTGAAAGTCTCTCTGTTGATAATTGCCTCGTGTGAGTTCTCGACATAATATTTCGGCAGCTCGCCGCTGTTTGGTTTCCATTGCTTGCTAAGGTGGTCGGCGATAAAGCCTTTTTGTAAGCACGTGTCACCGATGAATTTTTCGTTCTTGAGAATTGAACCGACCGTGCTTTCCGACCACCGACCACCGCACTTGGTGGGGACTCCGAGCCTGACCAGCTTCTTCATAATGGCGTTTTTGCCAAGCCCCGAAAGGTAGTCGGCAAATATCATCCGCACGACCTCGGCTTCCTCCGGAATGACGGTCAGTTTGCCGTCCTTGTAGTCGAACCCGTAAATGCGGATGTTGCCCGCGGGCCTGCCTTCCTTGAAGTCCTTGCGGATACGCCACTTGCGGTTTTCGCTGACCGAGCGGCTTTCTTCCTGTGCGTAGCTTGCGAGGATGGTGAGCATTAACTCCCCGTCGTTTGAGAGCGAGTTCAGATTCTGCTCCTCAAAAAACACGCCGACGCTTAAGGTTTTGAGTTGTCGGACGGTTTCGAGCAAGGTCACGGTATTCCTCGCAAAGCGGCTGATTGACTTTGTGAGGACGAGGTCGATACGCCCCGCCCGGCAGTCGGCAATCAGCCGCTGAAACTCCGGCCTGCTGCCCTTCGTGCCGGTTTCCGCTTCATCGGCGTACACGCCGACATACTCCCATTCCGGCTTGCTTTGTATCAGGTTGCTGTAAAAGCCGACCTGAGCCGCAAGGGAGTGGAGCATTTCGTCCTTCCCGCAGGAAACGCGGGCATACGCCGCGACCCGTTGTCTGGTCGGCATCTGTGCCGCAGACTCAATTTTCGTTATCTTTCTGCCCATAACGGCCTCCTTTCGCAGTACCATATATCACTCTGTTTTCCTTACATAGCAAGTCTTTTTCGAGGAATATGCTGCACGAGGATAAACCGTATTTCTGAGCGAGCATTGTATCGATTGATCTCAGGTCAGCCCGGGTGATAACGCCGCCATCAAGCCATTTCTTGAATACCGCCATCGCCGCCTTGTAGCGGAGGATTGCTTCTTCCTGGCTCATAGCGAAGCCCTCCGCATCGCCCCGAAGCAAGACCGTGAGCAGTATTTACGGCGGGCGTTGCCATAGCTTTCGAACTCCGCTCCGCAGGCCGGGCAGGCGAAACAGTAGACTGCCTTGCGGTTTACGGCTTCGGGGTGAGCCTTCCACCACATCATACGGCATTTGTCGGAGCAGAAGCGTTTCCGCTTCGCCCCCGGCGTATGTTCAAGGGGATGGCCGCAGCCCTCGCAAGCGTCCACAGTGGCGGCTTGTTCGGTTTTCACACAGATGCCGATATTGCTCCGGCGGCAGTACGACTTGACGGTGTTTTCCGATATGCCGAGCACGTCGGCGATAGCGGCGTAGCTGTCGCCTTTGCCGCGCAAATATGCGATTCGTTGTTTTTGCGTGTTGGTCATACGGTTGCCTCCATTCGGAGGGGAAAAGGATGTAAAACGTCACATTATAGCAAAACTAAACGTCAAATTATCACTAACAACTCAATTGAATTTACTGCAAATTAATTCTAAGAACGCAAGGTATTA
>Ga0208490_100149_pt1 | contig 56965 bp, 57 predicted proteins | sample SubbioAug_CSWold_FD_184818 | JGI IMG/M metagenome (GOLD analysis project Ga0208490, IMG submission 184818) | Serpentinite rock and fluid subsurface biosphere microbial communities from McLaughlin Reserve, California, USA - CR11Aug_CSWold (SPAdes) | ecosystem: Environmental > Terrestrial > Deep...
TCATCCAACGCAGCCAGGGCGCTGTCCAAAGCAACGGCCGGTTCCAACAGCACGGTCATGGCGACGCCTCCCTCGAGGCATCACCGGAACAAGGTCGGTCGTCGAGCCACATGACCCAACCCCCTTCACTTCGGTGTCGATGGTCGACGCGAAGCCGACGAGTGGCACACCCGACCCCAGCCGGAGCGCCTACCCACCATTCAACTCACGGGGTACGACAGGAACTCACCGGCTCCCGGAGCACGTCCGCAACCGTGGGAGGATGGGACGGTGACCAGGTGGACCTGCCCTGAGTGCGGCCGTCAGTTCGGCCGCACCCGCCAGGGGCACGAGTGTGCGCCGGCGATGACGCTCGAGGAGTACTTCTCGACCGGGCCCGAGCGGGAGCGTCCGATCTTCGAGGCCGTGTACGGCCACCTGTCGAGCCTGGGCGACGTCCACGTCGAGCCGGTCTCGGTGGGGATCTTCCTCAAGGTGCACACGACGTTCGCCCAGCTGCGCCCCATGACCAAGTGGGTGGCGCTGTCGTTCTTCTCCCCGCAGCGCATCGACCACCCGCGCATCTCGCGCAAGCCCGCCGAGTACAGCGGCCGCTGGCACCACGTCGTCAACGTGCGGGAGCCCGAGGAGATCGATGACCTGGTACGGGACTGGCTGACCGAGTCCTACGAGCTCGAGACGGCCTGACGCCGCCGCACCGACCCAGCCCGGGCACGCCACCCAGCCCGGGCTGAGCCGGTCGATCAGCGGCGGCCGACGGTGCGGCGCGGCGTGCGGTCGACCGGCGAGGCGATGCCGGCGAGCGCCACGGCCCGGGCCCGGACCTCGCGCCGGCGGAACGTGGCGAAGAGCGCGTCGTCGCTCAGCTGGTCGATGCGCTGCCACTGGGCCTGGGGGCCGGTGCGGCCGTTCGGCTTGGCGCTGCCCGCCCGCTTGCGGTGGACCCGCCGGATGGTGCGGAGCCGCTCGGGCGTGATTCCGAGCAGCGTCGCCACCATGGCGTCGCGCTCCGGGCAGCTCAGTCCGTCCTGGTCCTCTGGTCGGTCTGCATCGCTCATGTCGTTGCCTCGACGATCTCGTCGGCCGTCGCCCCCACCGTGGGTGGCGCTTCCGTCACACCCGTTCTACGCCGTCTCGTTGGTCCTGCCATGGGCCATCTGCACCATTGCGTGCATCGATCTGGTGACGATCCCTGTCACATCCAGCACGGTGCCACCATCGACCAGCGCGCGGGTGGACCCCACGGTCTCCCGGCGTGCGTCCGGGTGGGAGACTGGCGCGGTCGCCGCGCAGGGGTCGTGGGACGGGAGGGCCCCCGGATGAGCCGCGCTGCACCGCTGGACAAGAAGGGCTGGATCCAGACCGGCTTCTACGAGACCGAGCTGCTCCGCCTCCAGCGCGAGCTGGTGAAGCTGCAGGAGTGGGTGCGTCACGCCGGCATCAAGGTCTGTGTGGTGTTCGAAGGGCGTGACGCCGCCGGCAAGGGCGGGGCCATCAAGCGGATCGTCGAACGCACCAACCCGCGGGTGGTGCGGGTGGTCGCCCTCCCGACGCCGACCGAGCGCGAGCAGACCCAGTGGTACTTCCAGCGCTACGTCGCCGAGCTTCCGGCGGCCGGGGAGATCGTCCTGTTCGACCGCAGCTGGTACAACCGCGCCGGCGTCGAGCACGTCATGGGCTTCTGCACCGACGCCGAGTACGAGGAGTTCCTGCGCTCCTGCCCCGAGTTCGAGCGCATGCTGATCCGGTCGGGGATCGTGCTGGTGAAGTACTGGTTCTCCGTGAGCGACGAGGAGCAGGAGCGGCGCTTCCGCGACCGCATCGAGACCCCGGCGAAGCGGTGGAAGCTGAGCCCCATGGACCTCGAGAGCCGGGCGCACTGGGCCGACTTCTCCCGGGCCAAGGACGCGATGTTCGCCCACACGGACACCAAGTGGTCGCCCTGGTGGGTGGTCGACGCCGACGACAAGCGCCGGGCTCGGCTGAACTGCATCGCCCACCTGCTGTCGATGGTCCCCTACGAGGACGTCACCTCGGACCCGCTCGTGCTCCCGCCGCGCCAGGCCGACGACTACGTGCGCCCCCCGAAGGACGACCAGTCCTTCGTCCCCGATCGCTACTGACGCGACGGGTTCGCCGCCGTCGCTGCCGCGAGGAGCTCGGCCACGTCGTGCCGGTCGAACTGCTCGGCCCACTGCCGCGGGGTGGCCCGGAAGTCGGGATCGACCACCGTGGCATCGGCGCCGGCATCGAGCAGCGCCCGCACGAGCGCCACCTCGCCGGCGCCCGCAGCGACGTGCAGCGGCGTGCGCCCGGTGCGCGTGAACGGCGCACCGCGCTCGACGAGCCCGATGGCCAGGTCCCACCGGGCGTGCTCGACGGCCTTGTCGAGCAGATCCGGCGACAGCACGCCGTCGAGCTCATCGAGCACGGACAGGTCGCCCCGCACCACCCGCTCGGTGCGGTCGTCGTCGGCGATCGGCTGTTGCCAGCGCCACAGGTCGCGCATCACGCCGATCTCTGCACCGTGGTGGATGAACTCGTCGAGCATGTGCTGCACGTAGCCCGCCCGGGTCGACTCGGCATACGGGCCGGCGATGGGGCCGACGGCCTCGACCAGCTGCTCTTCGGACACCAGTGCCAGGTGCGCGTCCCACCGCTCGTGGGCCTGGTCGAGCAGCACCAGCGCCGCTGCTGCGGTCGCCGGCGGTTCGCCGTCGGGGTCGTCGAGGCCGATGGGCGGTCCCTGTGCTGGTACGTCCAGCCACCGCGGGGCGCGGTCCTCGCCGTACATGTCGATGAGGTGCCACAGCCGCCAGGCGATGGTCGTGACCGGTGTCGGCGACGGCGAGGGCAGCACCTGCTCCCACGTCCACCGACCGTCGGGCCGCTGGCGCACCGACCAGCACCCCGGCACCGGCTCCCAGAGGTACTCCTCGTCGGTCAGCCCTTCGAGCCGTGCCCAGGTGCGTCGCCACACCTCGTCCGACAGGCCGACCAGCTCCGGCTTCACGTCACCCACGACGGAAGGGTACGGCAGCCCCGTGACCTCCGCCCCGGCTCCGGGCGGCTCGGTCCGGCGTGCGACGACGGCGCTCAGCCGCCGGTGCGCATGCGGGTCTGCGCCTCCCTGATCGTGGTGTCGACGGCGTCGACGAAGGACCGGGCGAGCTCCCTGGCGTCGGCGCGGACGGCTTCGTCCTCGTAGGCATCGGACATGGCCTCGGCGGTCTCCTCGAGCACCGCGCTCACACGGTCGAGGCCGCACTTCTCGCGGACCTCGTCATCGGAGAGCTCCTCCTCGGCGTGCAGCTTCAGCTTCAGGAGGAGGGCGGAGAGGTGGTCGCCGACCTCGCCCCATGCGGTTCGGGTGTCAGTCATGGGTCCACGGTGCGCTCCGCTCGGCGCAGGTGGAAGGGTCCTTCGTCCCTGGGCGCGGGCGTGCCCCGACCGGTGACGATTGACCCTGTTCGGGCCCCCCCAGGGAGGAGGAGCGTGGGTCACGTGACCATGAACCCTCCCATGCCGCCGCCCCCGCCCGAGCGAGGCCGCATGACCGGTGGCCGCATCGCCTTGGTCGTGATCGGCGCGCTGGCGCTGCTGACGGGCTTCGCGCTGCTGCTCGGCGGCGCCGTGCTCGGCTGGGCGCACGCCACCCAGCGCGACGACGACGGCTTCTACCGATCGGGGAGCCGCCTCCTGGAGACCACCGCGTACGCGATCACCTCCGAGCGCATCGACCTGGGCGCAGACGTCCGGGAGGGCGACTGGGTCCCCTTCGACGACGTCGGCACGGCCCAGGTCGTGGCCCGGGGCGCCGAGGGCGCCGAGCTCTTCGTCGGCATCGGCCCGAGCAGCGATGTGGCCCGCTACCTCGACGGGGTCGCCCACGACGAGGTCTCCGACATCAGCACACGACCCTTCGAGGTCGTCTACGACCGGATCGACGGTGACGCCGAACCCGCGCCGCCGGCGGACCAGGCCTTCTGGGTGGCCTCCAGCACCGGTCCGGGCGAGCGCGACCTGCGCTGGGAGATCGAACAGGGCGACTGGACGGTCGTGCTGATGAACGCCGACGCCACGCCCACCGTGGTCGCCGACGTGGCGGTCGGGCTCGACACGGACCTCCTGCTGGCGATCGGCCTCGGCCTGGCCGTCGCCGGCGTGCTCCTCCTGGGTGTCGGTGCCCTCCTGCTCATCCTGGGCCTGCGCCATGTCGCCGCCGCAGAGGCCGCGGTGCCCGCGGCGGTGCCGGTCGGCGACGAGCCGGTGGTCATGGCCGACGCCTACCCGGCCCGCCTCGACGCCCGCCTCGAGGACCCAGGGCTCAGCCGCTGGCTGTGGCTCGTGAAGTGGCTGCTGATCATCCCGCACGTGGTGGTGCTCGCGCTCCTGTGGATCGCGGCCGTCGTGCTCACCGTGGTGGCGGGCGTCGCGATCCTGTTCACCGGTCGGTACCCGAGGTCGATCTTCGACTTCAACGTCGGCGTGATGCGCTGGACCTGGCGCGTCGGCTTCTACTCCTTCTCCGCCTTCGGCACCGACCGGTACCCGCCGTTCAGCCTCCGGCCCGACCCCGGCTACCCGGCCGAGTTCACCGTGGACCCCCCGGAGCGCCTGTCCCGCGGGCTGGTGCTGGTGAAGTGGTGGCTGCTCGCCATCCCGCACCTGGTCATCGTCGCCATCTTCGCCGGCGGCTGGGGTGCCGGCACCGACGAGCAGTGGCGCGTCGTCGGCGGCGGCGGGCTCATCGCGGTGGTGGCCCTCATCGCCGTGGTGATCCACGCCGTGCGGGGCCAGTACCCGCGGGAGCTGTTCCACTTCGTGATGGGCCTCAACCGCTGGGTGTTCCGGGTGTGGGCCTACGTCTGGCTCATGCGTGACGAGTACCCGCCCTTCCGCTTCGACGGCGGCGGCACCGACCCCGGCTCGAAGCCGATCGCGCCGCCTCCGCCCCCACCCCGTCCCGAGTCGCCCGTGGTCGACCAGGACGCAGCCTCGACCGTCCCCGATCGTTCCTGACGCGACGCCGCCCGGTCAGCCTCGCTGGCGCTTGAGCTGCTGGCGCATCGGCGTGTCCCGCCAGAACGTCGCCGTCTTCGAGCCGTAGGCCGGCCAGCGCGACGGCTCGGCGGCCTCGGGCTCGTCGCCCATCACGGTGACCCGCTGGATGACCCGCACGCCCTGGAAGTCGTTGAGCACGTGGTGCTGGGTCGTGCGGTTGTCCCACATGGCCACCGTGCCGGCCGACCACCGGTACCGGACGGTGAAGCGGGGCTCGTGGATCCAGCGGCACAGGTGGGGGAGCAGCATCGCCGACTCGGCATCGCTGAGCTCGACGATGCGGCGGGTGAAGTGCTCGTTGACGAACAGGGACCGGCGGCCGGTCTCGGGATGCACCCGCACGACCGGGTGGATGTGGGTCTTCTCCGGGTGCAGGTGCGGACCGGCGTCGTGCAGGGCGGTGAGGCCGTCGCACAGCTCGCGCAGCGGAGGCGACAGCTCGTCGTAGGCCTTGGCCGCGTTGGCCCAGATCGTGTCGCCGCCGACCTGGGGGCACTCCTTCACCTGGAGGATGGCGAAGCGGGACGGGTTGGCCGCGAAGCTGATGTCGCTGTGCCACTCGTCGGCGACCGCGCCGGTGCCGTCCTCGGCCCGCAGCTCGAAGAACTCGGGCCGCTCGGACTCGTACGTCAGGTTGGGGTGCGACTCGAGCGTGCCGAAGTGGCGACCGAAGGCGATGTGCTCGTCGGGCTCGAGGTGCTGGTCGGGGAAGAACAGCACCATGTGCTCGAGCAGCAGCTGGTGGATCGCTTCGGCGTCGGCCGAGGTGGCGTCGGCCAGCGAGAGGCCACGGATCTCGGCGCCGAGCGACCCGGACAGCCGGCGGACGTCGAGGTCGGGACGGGTGGGTGCGTCGGTCATCGGGTGCAGCCTCCCAAGGATCCGAGTGCCCTGCACGCCGGGGCAGCGCCGGTGAGCCTCACCGCTGGGCGGGCACGGTCAGGAGAACCGGGTGATCCAGCCCTGCTCGCGGAAGCGGCGGAGCTGGCGCTGGACGAACCAGGCGCCGAGGGCGACGCAGACCAGCGAGCCGGCGGCACCGAGACCCAGGTCGATCCACTGCACGGTCCCGTGCTGCAGGCTCTCCCGCGTGGCCTCGAAGATGCGGGTGAGCGGGATGACCTGGGCCACCGGCTGGAGGACGCCGGGCAGCGCCTCGGGCGGGTAGAAGATGCCCGACAGGGGCATCAGCAGCACGAGCAAGCCCCACGAGAAGACCTCAGCGGTCTCGCCGAACTGCAGGACCAGGCCGATGACGAGCAGGGCGACCGCCCAGCCGAAGACCATGAGCGTCGCCGCGCCGACGGCGAGGACCCAGCCGGCACCGGTCGGATCGACCGAGTAGAGGCCGGCGGCCACGGCGCCGACGAGGCCCATCGACACCAGGGCGCGGACGAAGCCGGCGACGAGCAGGGCCAGGCCGTACTCGGACTCGGTCAGCGGCGTGGTCCACAGGTTCAAGACGTTGCGCGACCACACCTCCTCCAGGAACCCGAGCGACCCCGAGAGCGTGACCTGCCAGATCACGTGGAACAGCAGGATGCCGACGACGAGGATCTCGACGGCTCGGTCGTCCTGTCCGAAGGCCACGCCGATCGAGGAGAAGAGGAGCGCGTCCACGATGGGGAGGATGAGCAGCAGGAACCAGTGGCCGGGGTTGCGGACCTGCACGAGGACGTGACGTCGCACCACGGCGCTGACCCGGTGCCAGCGCACGCCCGGCCTGGGCTCGGCGATCGCGGTCACAGCCGTGCCCCGCGCATCCGGACCGCCTCGGCGAGGAACATCTCCTCGAGGGTGTCGTGTCCGGCGTCGGCGACCACCGTGGCCGGCGCGCCGTCGGCCAGCACGCGACCGTCGCGCAGGAACACGACCCGCTCGGTGAGGGCCTCGACCTCGCGCATGTCGTGGCTGGTGAGCAGCAGGGCGGTGCGGTGCTCGTCGTTGAGCCGGGCGAGCGCGTCGCGCACCCGCAGGGCGATGTCGGGGTCGAGCGAGGCGGTGGGCTCGTCGAGGACCACGAGGCGGGGCCGGTGCATCACGGCCTTGGCGATGCCGACGAGCGTGGCCTGACCCGAGGACAGGCTCATGCAGGTCTTGTCCCGCAGGTAGCCGATGTCGAGCTCGTCGATGACCCGGTCGACGACCACGCGCCGGTCCGGGACGTCGTGGAGGTCGGCGAAGAACCGCAGCGCCTCGTGCACCCGCAGCCGGTCGGGGAGGGGCAGGTACCCGGCCGCGAAGCCCACGTCCTCCATGGCCGCGGAGCGACCGGTGGGCAGGCGCCGGCCCAGGAGCTCGACCTCGCCCTCGTCGGGGTCGATGGCGCCGAGGAGCATGAGCAGCAAGGTGGTCTTGCCCGCACCGTTCGGGCCGACGATGCCGACCCGCTCGCCGCCCGCGACCGCGAGGTCGACACCGTCGACGGCCTGCACGTCGCCGAACCGCTTCCGCACACCCCGAGCCGTGACGACGGGCGCGTGCAGCTGGTCCCCGTGCATGGCCAGAGGCTGCCATGGCGTCCGGCGCCCGGCGAGCGAGTTGCGCCCGCGCGCCGACCGACCCGAGCGACCGGGCGAGACCCGGGAGTACCGTTCTCCGTGGGGACGACAGCACGACAGCACACCACCGGAGGGCACCGTCATGGCATCCACCGAACCGGGGACGGACACCACTCGAGCGTCGAAGCTGATGCGGGAGGCCTTCACCGCCATCGACACGAAGGACCTCGACCGCCTGGCCGCCGTCTGGGACGACCGGACCACCGATGACTTCGTCGCGCTCGGCACGGTCGTCACGGGCGAGGTCGCCCTGCGGGGCTTCTTCGCGGAGCTGTTCGCCGCCTTCCCCGACCTGCAGATGACGGTCGAGGCCATCCACGACGTCGACGAGCACACCGCCGTGGGCCAGTGGCGGATGGTGGGGGACTTCACGGGGGGTCCGTTCGGTGGCATCGAGCCGACCGGCCGGCGCGTCGACGTGCGGGGCATCGACGTGATGCGGTTCGAGGGCGGCAAGCTGCGCCACAACGACGTGTACTACGACGGGCTCTCCTTCGCCCGCCAGATCGGGCTCCTGCCCGCCGCCGACTCCCGCGCCGACCACGCCATGCTCGCCGGGTTCAACGCCCTGAGCCGGGCGAAGGTCGCGGTGCGCGAGCGCCGGCATCGTCGGGAGCACGGCACCTGACGATGGCGGTGCAGCTGCCAGCACGGGAACGGTAGGTTCGCCGCCGGGGTCGACACCCCGTGCACGACGACATCGCGACCCGAGGAGCTGTCCCCCGTGGCGGAACCGCTGCCAGAGGCCGCCCCGATGCGACCCGGGACGGAGACATCCAAGGACCGGGGGCAGTGGTCGTCGGAGCCCGCGTTCGTCTTCTCGATGGCCGCGGCGGCCGTGGGACTGGGCAACCTCTGGCGCTTCCCCTACCTGGCCGGCGAGTACGGGGGTGGCGGGTTCATCCTGGCCTACCTCGTGGCCATGGTGGTCGTGTGCCTGCCCTTGATGTACCTCGAGGTCGCGGCCGGTCGGCTGGCGCAGGGCAACACGGTCCACACGTTCCGGCAGGTGCACCCCGCCGGCGCTTGGTATGGCTGGTTCGTCGTCGGCCTCACGACGGTGATCACCAGCTACTACCTCGTGATCACCGGCTGGACGATGGGGTACGCAGCCGACGCCGTCCGACAAGACGTCCGGCCGTTCGAGCAGTTCTCCGAGGGCTACGCGTCCCTCGCCTGGGTCCTCGTGGTCCTCGCCCTCGGCGCGATCCTGCTCGTCCGTGGGCTCAGGGCGCTCGAGACGTTCTCGAAGTTCATGATGCCGGCGCTCCTGTTGGTCGTCGTCGGGCTGGTCGCCACGGCCAGCCGCACGGCGGGGTGGGAGCAGGCGAAGGACTTCCTCCTGACGACCGACCTGTCCGCGCTCCGGGATCCGTCGTTGTGGGTGATCGCGTTCGGACAGGGCTTCTACTCACTGGCGATCGGCCAGGGATACCTCGTCACCTACGGCAGCTACATCCCACGCAAGGCCCACGTGCCACGCGCCTGCCTCGTCATCGCGGTGACCGAGACCTGCATCGCGCTGCTGGCCGGCTGGATGATCTTCCCGTTCGTGTTCACGCACGGCCTGGACCCGGGCGAAGGCAGCCAGCTGGCCTTCAACACGTTGCCGCGAGCGTTCGAGGCCATGGCCTGGGGCGCCCCGGTGGCGATCGCGTTCTTCGGCCTGTTCTTCGTCGCGGCGTTCAGCTCGAGCCTGGCCGGGTTGAAGGTGATCCTGAGCGCGGTCGCCGAGGAGTTCCGACTCCGCCACACCACGGCCGTGCTGCTGGTGACCGGCCTCATGCTGGTCCTGGCGATGCCATCGGCCCTCAGCTTCACGCCCCTGGAGCTCAGCGTCGGGGACACGCGGTTCCTCGACTGGCTGGACCAGAACGTGGGCGGCCAGGTCATCCTGTTCTCCGGCATCTTCGGGGCGGGGTTCTTCTGCTGGCTGGTGCCACCGAGTCGGCTGCAGCAGGCCCTGGGCACCAGCTCGAGGTGGTGGGTCGCGCGGATCTACCTCGTCGGCCGCTGGCTCCCGCTCGCCGTGCTCGCCTGGCTCGGCATCACCCTCGTCTGGTGACCACGCGATCTCTTGCGAGCTCCTGTCGATTCCGGCGAGCTCGTTCGTGGACAGGGTGAGCAACCACGCTCGCCGCTGACCTGAAGGAGAATGACCACCATGCCTCAGTACCTGATCTCCGTCTGGCATGACGACGACTACTCGGACAACGACTGGTCCGATCCCGACATCCAGCGCCTCGGCCAGCAGGTCGGTGCGCTCAACGAAGAGATGGAGCGCACCGGCACCTGGGTGTTCGGTGCCGGCCTGCAACCGCAGTCCACCGCGACCGTGGTCCGTTCCACCGGCGGCGACGTCTCGATGACCGACGGCCCCTACGCCGAGACCAAGGAGCAGATGGGCGGCTTCTGGGTCATCGAGGCGGCCGACCTCGACGCTGCGCTCGAGTGGGCCGGCAGGTGCGCAGCCGCCTGCGAGGGTCCGGTGGAGCTCCGCCCGATGCAGGTGGATGGCTGAGGCGCTCGAGGACGTCTTCCGGCGAGAGTCCGGCCGCTGCACCGCCACCTTGATCCGCGTCCTCGGCGACATCGATCTCGCCGAGGACGCGGTCGCGGAGGCGTTCGCGATCGCCGCGGAGCGGTGGCCGGCCGAGGGCATGCCACCGAACCCCGGAGGCTGGATCACGACCACCGCCCGCAACCGGGCCATCGACCGGCTGCGACGGGAGTCGACCCGGGACGACCGCCACCTCGCCGCTCACCGACTGCACGCCGACGACATGGGACCCGACCCCGACCCCGAGCTCGACGACCTCGACGAGCTCGTCGACGTCGTATCCGACGACCAGCTGCGGCTCATGTTCCTCTGCTGTCACCCCGCGCTCGGCGCAGATGCGCAGGTGGCGCTCACCCTGCGGCTCCTCGGCGGCCTCGGCACCCCGGAGATCGCCCGCGCGTTCCTCGTGCCCGAGGCGACGATGGCCCAACGCATCGTCCGGGGCAAGCGCAAGCTCCGCGACAACCACGCCCCCTACCGCGTCCCTGGCGACGCCGAGCTCCCCGACCGCCTGCAGGCCGTGCTGGCCGCGGTGTACCTGATCTTCACCGAAGGCCACACGGCGACCTCCGGTCCGGACCTGACCCGCGCCGACCTGGCCGGTGAGGCCATCCGCCTGGGCCGGGTGCTCGTCGAGCTCATGCCGGACGAGCCGGAGGCGGTCGGCCTGCTGGCGCTGATGCTGCTGACCGAAGCCCGCTGCCCAGCACGGACCACGGCCGACGGCACGATGGTCCGCCTCGCCGATCAGGACCGCTCGCGGTGGACGCGCGACCTGATCGCCGAGGGCCACTCGCTGGTGCGGGCCTGCCTGCGCCGCAACGCGCCCGGGCCGTTCCAGATCCAAGCCGCCATCGCCGCCGTCCATGCCGACGCCGTTTCCGCCGAGGCGACGGACTGGTCCCAGATCGTCGCGCTGTACGACCAGCTGTTCGCACTCCGCCCGGATCCCGTCGTGGCGCTCAACCGTGCCGTCGCCATGGCCGAGCTGCGAGGCCCGGCAGTCGGGCTCGAGATGGTGGAGGCGCTCGATGCCGAGGCGCTGGCCGACTACCAGCCGTTCCACGCGGCGCGGGCCGACCTCCTGTCGCGCGCCGGCCACCGCCAGGACGCGCTCACCGCCTACGACCGGGCGATCGAGCTCACGGACAACCCGACCGAGCGGGCCTTCCTCGAGGCACAGCGCGAGCGCCGACCGCGCGAGGGCCAGGACGTCACCTCGGCCGGGCCGGGTTGACGCCCGGTCGACTGGTGGAGGCTTCAACCGTCCGTGTCGTCGCGGTCGTTCGCATCGTCGTCCCGCAGCAGTCCGCGCAGCCCGTAGACCGCAGGGACCCCGACGAAGATCGCCACGATCACCAGCGAGACGGCGAGCCGCACCGGGTCCGACGAGCTCGCCAACCAGACCACCCCCAGGCGCACGCCCACCACGACGGCGAGCAGGACGGCGAACCCCACCGCCAGCTCGACGTTGCCCATCCGCTCACGTCGGCGCCGTGCCACTCGGGTCTGTCCTCCTGCTGGCTGGGGGGTCGAGGGTCTGTCGCACCGAGTCGGCCACTCGGTCGGGGTTCGCTCTCACCGCAGGATGTCAGCCGTGCTCGACACCATGTCCGACGAACGAATGGCCCGAAATGACTAGTCAATTGCTCAAGTTCTGCGGGTCGACGTGCCGATGTCCGTTTGGTGGCGATTTCGTGGAGACGAGGGACGCTGGGGCTGGCGGTGGGTCTGCTCGCGCTCGTGCTGCTGGTGGCAGAGGCGATGCCGGCCGCGGCGGGCGAGCGGGGACCGGCGGGCTCCGGCCAGGGCGGCCGCAACGCGCCCGGCGCGCACGGTGGCGGTGGGCACGAGGGGGGCGTCACCGCGAAGCAGGTCAGCGGAGGATCCGCAGCCCCTGCCCGCAAGAGCCAAGGGCCCGCCCCTGGGTCGGCACGCCAGCGCTCCGCCGCCGGACCTCGAGCCGCCACGCCGCCTGCGGCCGCTCCGGCCAAGCCGTCTGCTGCCAGGCCGCCCAAGCCGGCGCAACCGAGGTCGGAGCCCGATGCTGGCGCTCCGACCCCCGATCGAAAGGCCGACGACGAGGTGCAGGGTCGTCCCACGTCGACGACGCCCACGGACCGCCCACCTCCGGAGGTCCGGTCCGTGACGGTCTCCACCGCCAGTCGGGCCGTCAGCCGGAACGAGCGTCCGAGCCAGGCGCGCCCGGCGGTCCGACCGGTCGCTGCCGTCGTGACGAGCTCGGCTGACCCCACCGCCGCGCTCGTCGCTGCTCCGCTGGTGGCGCCCGTGGAGGCCGCCGCCACGGAGCTCGCGCCGCAGCAGCTGTGGCCGACGTTGCCCGGCCCGGTGGGCCACCCCGCCTTCCCGGGCCTCCTCGCTGCGGTGCTCCTCGGGTTCATCGCCCTGGGCTGCCGTGGCGACCGGCGGGATCCGAAGCTGGCCGCAGCGGCGATCGACGACCGCGACGACCGCGCGCCGTTCCGGTGAACCGACGGGCTGACCTCGTCCCGCTGTCCGACCGGGCGGCGGCCCTGCAGGGCACTCGCCTGGTCCTCGGGGTCGTGGTCGTGCTCGCCGTGCGGCTGCCGACGATCGCCGGCGCACCGGATCTGGACCTGGCGGCGCTCGCCATCGGGTACGTCGCGGCCACCAGCGCGATGGAGCTCCTGCGGCGGGTCCTCCGGCGTCGGGTGCTGCCGATCCTGTCGGGCCTGCTCCTCGTCGACGGCCTCTTCCTGGCTGCCGTCGTCGCCGAGACCGGGGGCAGCGCCAGCCACCTGCTCTTCCTGGTCCACATCCACGTCGTCGCGGCCGCCGTCCTGGCCACCTTCCGCAGCGGCGTGGTCGTCGCCGCCTGGCACGGCCTCCTGCTGGTGGCCTCCGGGTACGTCACGTGGTTCGGCGAGATCCCCCACCACCCGGGCGAGGCGGACCTCTTCGCCGTGGCCTCGTTCCTGCTCATCGGTGTGGGGGCGATCGCCGTCGCCCGCCTCAACGAACGGGCCCTGCGCCGCAGCCGTTGGGCCGCGGGTGCCCTCGTCGAGCTCGGGTCGCGCCTCGAGCGCAGCCACCGCAGCGGAGAGGTCGCGCTCGTCGCCGCGGAGCACCTCGTGACCGGCCTCGGGTACCGACGGGCCGCCGTCCTCGTCGCCGGAACCGACGACTGGACCGGCGCGGTCGCTGATGGTCGCGGAGCGCTCCCGGTCATCGTCTCGGGCGGCGCGAGCATCCCCACGGCGCTGGGCGATCCGGTTCCGGCCCGGTACATCGACCCCGACGGCGACCCGGCCCTGGCGACGCTGCTCCCCGGCGCCTGCCACGTGGTCATCACGCCCCTGGTGGCCGACGAGCGGCTGCTCGGCGTGCTCGCCGTGGAGTGCGGTCCCACTCGACCCGACCTCCCGATCGAGGAGATCGATCTGCTGGCCGCCTCCGCCGAACGGGTGTCCCTCGCCCTGCGCGCCGCCGATCTCCTGGCCGAGGTCGAGCGGCTCGCCACGTCCGACGCCCTCACCGGTCTGGCGAACCGCCGGCTCTTCGACGAGACCCTCGACCGTGAGGTCGCACGGGCACGACGCACCGGTCAGCCGCTCGCCCTGGCCGTGGTCGACATCGACCACTTCAAGGCGGTCAACGACGAGCACGGCCACCAGGTGGGCGACGAGGTGCTGCGCGAGGTCGCCGCCGCGCTCCGCGAGGCGACCCGAACCGAGGACCTCGTCGCCCGGTACGGGGGCGAGGAGTTCGTGGTGCTCGCGACCAACGCCACCGTCGACGACGCCGTGGTCCTGGCCGAACGGCTCCGAGGCGCGACCCGCGCCGTGTCCACCGTGCCGGTGACGATCAGCGTCGGTGTCGCCGGTCTCCCCCCCGACGGAGACGGTGCGGCGATGGTCGCCCATGCCGACGCCGCGCTCTACCGAGCCAAGGCGGCGGGCCGGGATCGCGTCGTCCGCCACGAGGCCGTCATCGACCTGCGCGGTCAGCCCGCCTGACCGTCTCGGGCGGCCAGGCGTGCCGACTCAGGGCAGATCGAGGATCACAGCGATCACGTCTCGGATCTGCGCGAGCGCAGTGGCGCCGACGTTTCCCCGGACCGTCGACGCCCGCCTCGGTGACACCGCTCGGAGGTGCTGGCACTGGGCGGCCGAGGGTGCGGCGAGGCCGTTGTCCGCATCGGGGTCGAGCACGACCTCGGAGTGGAAGCCCCGCAGCGTGGTCGTCAGGGGCACGACGTGGATCACCGACGGCTCGGCGTCGAGGATCCGTTGCGCCGTCACCACCACGGCGGGATGGCGGAAGCCTGCCTCTCGTCCCTCCGGCGCACCGAGCTCCAGGTCGACGACGTCACCCGAGGTCCGCATCGAGCCACTCGGTCTCGTCGTCACGGAGCGGCTCGGTCAGCTGCGCACCGACCCGATCCTGGCGCAACGCCCGGACGGCCAGCGTCACCGTGTTCCCCACCGTCGTGTGGAGCTCGGCAGCCAGCCGCTTCAGCTCTTCGTGCGTGGCCGAGTCGATCCGAACGCTCGTGCTGTGCATGCAGATCAGCATACGGAGTGCTGGCGCCGCCATGCCGAGCCGAGGACATCGGCGATGGCATCCGGATCGCTGGCGTCGGCGAACAGCTCGGCGGTGGTCTCGACGTCGGTGCCAACCGGTGCTCCGAACAGGAACGCCGGCTGATCGCCGACCGGCACCTCCCAGCCCACCATGGGTCCGAACGGCAGGACGAGCGAACCGCCGATGCCGGGTGCCGGGAGGGTCCGTCCGTCGGTGAGGGTGATCTGTCCAGCCGTGCTGCTGTCTCCGACGACGAGCCGTGCGCCCGCCCACGACTCCTCGAGAGCCCGATCGGCATCGGGGAGCAGGGCTCCCCTCGTCGCCAGGTGATCCTCCAACACGCCTCCGGCGAACCAGGTGACGGCCCGCAGGAACGGTTCGGCGAGCTCGCCGTCGTCCACCCACCACTGGTCGTCCTCGACGAGGCGGGCGCGCTTGGCGAGCCGGTGCGTGAACCGCACGCGCCGGAGGGCGTGCTGGTCGAGCCGGACCGCCAGCAGCTGCGCACGCTCCTCATCGGTCGGCGTACGAGGCCGCGCGTCGCCGTGGCATCGCTTGTACTTCTGCCCGGAGCCGCACGGACACGGATCGTTCCGACCGGCGGAGTACGAACGCTCGTGACGACTCACGCGATCCATCTGCCGGAGGAGCTCGCCGGGCGGGAGCCATCCTCGCTGCTGGTGCCGGCGGGCGGCAGCGACATCGCCGCGATCGAGCGCCACGTCTGCGGCGATCGCGCACAGCGCAGGGTCGGTGGCGTCGTCCACCGCAGCCCGGTGGAGGAGGTCGGGCAGCAGGTCGACCCGGTCGAGCTTCCCGGCGGCGAGCAGCGCCAGGCGCGCCGGCCCGGTGGCGTGCGCGGTGCCGCAGCGGTCGAGCAGGCCCTGTGCCAGATCGAGCACCGCCTGAGCGACGGTCTCCTCCGGATCGGGGCCGACCCCGAGCGTCCACACGGCCCCGGCCACGCCGTCCCGGCCGAGCAGCCGAGCCACCGGGGCGACGCGCTCGTCCCGAACGGGCAGGGCGTCAGTGGCGTGGAACCAGTTGCCCGGACCGAAGAGCTCCTCGACGAGGTGTTCGACCTGGGTGGCGAAGGCCGGGTCGACCCCGGCAGCGTCGAGCACCGAGGCGCGACCCCGTCGGCCACGCTCGACCTGGACGGCATCCCAGTCGTACCCGGGGAGAAGGTGCGGACGAGCATGACGAGCTGATAGTGCGAAACCGGCTCACGCCGCATCGGGCGGTCCGGGTTCCAGTCCAGTTCGACCCCTCGGCTGGTCAGCGCCCTTTCCAGCCCACTGAACCCGCCCTCTCCCAGAACGATCTCGGCAAACGTGGTCTCGATCAGGTCGGTGCCGTGGTGCTCGTGAAGGGACCGCTTCCAGCGCATCCCGGCCTCGTAAACACGGAACTCCGCGGGCGGCTTCCCGTCGCGCCCGAGCGCCCAGTGCTCGTGCCAGGCGCCGATCCCTGGGTAGTAGAAGTCCGGTGTGTACTGGCGGTGTGCGGCGTCCGCAGCGTCGACGACATACGGGTGCTCGTAGCGGTAGTCGACTCCGTTGAGAAACAACCAGTCGGCGATCATCCGCTCACCCTCACTGAGGACGATCTTGCCGTCGAGGGTCTCGAACCCAGACTGGCGCGCCTGACGGTCGTAGGCGTCGGCAGGTCCACCGGCCGGGTCGAGAGACACGGCGGCGTACACGATGCGGGAGAGGTCCCACTTGTACCGGAACGCCAAGTCGCTCGGTCTGCCGTCCGTCCCGGTACAGCCGGCGGCCGAACAATCCCCAACGCAACGATGTCGACTCGGCCTCGCTGGCGTCGACATCGAACGAGACGCCAGGCCCGACGACGCGAACGCCGGACGCATCGACGTCGATCGACCAACGATCCGCAGCCCGCTCCCCCATGCGACCAGCCCGGTTCTAACCCGTTGAACACAGCCGGGACGGCCGGCTACTTGCCTGCGGCGTCGTAGTCGACTGCCAGTTCGCTGTTGTAGAGCTCGAGTGGCGCCTTGTCGCTCGTCTGGATGCCGGCGCGCACGGCGTCGTCCTGCAAGTCGAGCACGCGCATCTGATTCCCGATCTTCGCAAGCGCCTCGATCCGGTGGAAGCTCGTCCCGTAGTCCTTGGCAAACCGAGCGAGCGCTTGCAACTTGATCAGGGAGTCCTCAAGGTGGTGGCCGTGCGGATCGACGATCGACACGACGATGTCGTCGCCGACTTCGTTGAAGAAGATGAAGTCGGGGTGCATGGACCGCCAGTTGCCGACCGGATCGCGGTAGCTGACTCCCAGTGAGTCCACGGAGGCTCGCGGCGGGTTCCGGTACCACGCCCGACTCGAGTCGCGAGCAAGCTCAGCGCTGACGACTTCGTACTCCCATTCGTTCAGCGAGCTCAGCGGGAACTCGCCGTCGTCGTCGGACATCAAGTGTCGTTTCGCCACCGGAGCGACCGTCGTCTGCCCGTCGTCCAGGACGACGGCGAAGTCCTCCATCCGCGTGCGCGGCCGCTTCAGCTCACCTCTCATGGGTTCAGTCGCTTCAGCCCGGATCTCCTCGAACGCCTGCTGGCGCTCGTCAGGCAGCTCCTTGATCGTGACCCGGTGCTGGGCAAACCACTTCTCGGTGAGCTGGTCGGCCTCGCGGTCGACCGCCTCTCGCACCTTCGGCACGATGGCCAGCGCAGACACCTTCACGAACGCTTCGCGCAACCCGTCGTCATCGTCGTCGTCACTGGCCAGGTGGTTCACGTACGACTGGGCGACGTCGGCCCCGAAAGCCTTCTTAGCGTCCTCGAACGCCACCCGGATCGCCCGGTCGTCCGCCCGCTCCACGAAATCCGAGTACGTGAGCTTTCCGGTCTTCTTACTGCCGGAAATCGTCATGCCGCGCACCGCCCAGACCTCCTCGATCGCCGTCTCGAACTCTCCCTTGTGGCGAACGGCGAGCGAGTCGAGCACGGCGTGCATCGTCGTTTCGACCTCGGCGAGCGCACCGGGGCGAACACCGTCCGCCGACAGCGCCTGCGCCAGCGCCACCAGGCGCTTCACGGGCCGGGCCCCACGCCTCGGCAGCGTCTCGGTCGGAATCGCGTCCCACGCTTCCCAGACGGCCGAAGGAACGCCCCCGTTCGTCCTCAGCTCTCGCCCGTCGAGGAGGACCTTCTTCCCGGTGTCGCCGGGAATCTCGTCGATCGCTCCGGACAGGAACTTCGCCACCTTTCCCGCCGTGGTGCGGTCGAAGAACGGCAGGATGCAGTCCACCGAGTTGAGGCGTTCATCTCCCGGGACCCGGCGGGCCAGCGGGTTGCGGACCATGCGCCCCAGCAGCTGCGTGATGTGCGTCTGGTCCTTCGCCGGACGGAACGACACCATCACTTCCGCTCGGGGGCAGTCCCACCCCGTCGAGATGGCGTCCTTCGCCACAAGAACGCGGACCGACGTCCTCTCCTCGACCCGTTGCGGCTCGATCCACTCCACTTCCCACGTCCCGAACTTCTGGACGGAGTGGTCGCCGAGCACGTGCCGAACCGACTCGCCCGTCAGATCCGGCATCACGCGCAAGATCTCGTCGAGCGCAGAACCGATCTGATCGGTGTCCGGCGTGTTCGGCGCCTGCAGCACCAGAAGCGGCTTGACGACGTGGGCGAGCGCTTGCGACTGGGCGTACCGCTCCCACCGCATGCTCGAGTCACGCAGCTTCTCCGCCGCCCGACGGACGAGAACCATGTCGAAGTTCCCCGCCTCGTTCGGGATGTCCAGGACGATCGTGTCCTTCACCAGCCCGGACTCCTGAACGCGGGCCGGGTCGACCTGGACAGCCGGCAGAGCCCGACGGGACGCGTCGGCGTCGGCATCGGCCATGGCCTCCTTGAACCGGTCGATCGTCGCCGAGATCCCCCACACGATCGGAACCGGCGGGTGTCCCGCGTGACCGTTCACCAGGCGTCGCACGATGGTCGGCTTGTCCCTCGTCGTCTTGGTGTTGAAGCCGCGGTGCGCCTCGTCGAGGATCAGGTACACGGTGAGGTCGTCGTCGTCGATCGTGTTGCCGATCGTCTCCCAGATCGTCCACCCCTGCAGGTCCGGACGGATCTCGCGCGTCATGGTCTCCAGCTGAGGTGCGTCGTCGGCCTGATGCCCTCGCGTCAGCAGCGACGACTTCGACAGCTTCTGGGTGTTCAGGAAGTAGACCTTGTGCGGATCGAGTTGCGGCCGGGCGAACGGAGGCTCGATCGTCACCAGCTGGTCGTAGGTGAACTTCTCGCTCGCCTGCCTCAACCGATCCTTCGTCTGCTCGTTCAGGTTCGGGTCGTCTGAGAACCAGATTACGACCGCGCCCGGGTCCGGCTGCACGTCGAACGTCTCGCTCCCCCAGAACAGCGCCTCGATCACCGCCGCCGCCATCACCGTCTTGCCAGCCCCCGTCGTGGCCGACAGCGACACAGACGTGTCGACCTTGTCGTCCCGGTGCAGCTTGCGGGCCCGTTCGAGCATCCGAACCAAGTCGTCGACGGCGTCGGACTGGTACGGCTTCAGCGTGAACTTCATCGGGCGCTCCTGCCAGCCTCGATCTCGAAGTTCCGCAGGTAGGCCTCGTACAGGCGCACGGGCTCTACGTCATCGGGAAGCTCGGCGACCATCGACTCGAACAATCGGTCTTCGTCAGTGACGATGAACGCCATCTCCACTCGGTCGTTCGCTGCGACGGCCTTCAGGAAGTCCTCGGTTTGGTCTAGGTCGGCGATCACGCCATAGACGTCGGCGACGTCCCAGCCGTCCGTGACGTCCTGGATTCGACGACCCTTCGAGCCAGCCCGGAGCCAGAGCAACGGCCCGATCCTCTCGAAGTCCCGATGGCTGGCCAGACGAAGCGGCGCCTCGTAGGTCAATGTGAAGAACTCGACGTTCTCGTCGAACCCGTCCGAGAGCGGGAACTCGTCGGTGAACTTGTAGTTGCCCTTCACAGGCTGGCCTTCAGGTGTCTGGCCTTCGAGAGCAGCTTTGATGCGGGGCTTGGTAAAGAACTCGCAGATTCCCGATTGCTCCCATTCCGGGTCACCCGGTCGGAGTCCTGAGTCGCTCAACTTCTTCCGCTCATCTGCTTCCACCTCGTTGTTCGTGATTAGGACTGACTGACGATGGCCGTCATCTTGGTGGTTGAGACGCATTACGGCATGGCCCGTCGTACCAGACCCCGCGAAGAAATCGAGGACGACGGCATCGAGCTTGTCGGACACGAAGAACCGGAGTGCGTCCTCGACCGCATAGAGCGACTTGGGGTACGGGAACTTTCGATTTGGAATCAGCGCCTTTTGGAGGTTCGTACCGCCTTGCTCAGGGTTGTGGGACTCGATGCGCCACTGAGTTCCAGGTACGAAGGTCGGCGAGTAGTCAGAAGCGTCCACGATAATCGAACCATCGGTGTCGTGATCCGTGATCGGGAAGGTGCCAGCCTCGACCTTTGACTGTTCTCCGCGCTTCAGGTAGGTGATGGAGGTGCGACCCTCGCGCCACCTCCCAAGCTTGGCGTAACCCTTTGAAATGAGCTCAGCCAGAGCGTTATCACTGACCTGCCAGCGACCCTCCGAACCATCGGAGCGGATCGGCCAAACCGCAACGGACCCAGGCGGCACTTCAATCTCGGCCGTGTCAGACCCGAAGTAAGGCTCACCGACCCCTTCGAAGACCGGCCCTTCCGGAGTGTCTCGGATGAAGACGGGGAAGAACTGATTTGGCCTATCCGACCGTTTCGTGGCCGATCCGGATCGCAGCAGTTCAGTCCACCGCAACCCCTCAGCTCGGCGGTCACGAACGATCTTCCACTCAGTACCGAGCGGCAGTGCGCGTGGCGCTGCTTCGCCGAACATTACGAAGAATACGTACTCGTCAGTCCGAGCGAAGGCGGCGGCGCGCGACTGCCCCGAGGGCTTGATAACCGTGCTAACCATCTGAATGCGAGCGGACGGGAATGTTTGCTCCAGAAGCATCCCCAAACGCAGGTACTCTCTCTCGTCAATGGTCACCATCAACACGGCGTCGTTTGGATTCAGAAGGTCCTTTGCCAGCAGCAGTCGCCGCTCCATCATCGCCAGCCATTTCGAGTGGCGGTAGTGGTCGTCGCCTTCGACGTAGTCGTTGTTGTACTTCCAGTCCTTGGCGCCGGTGTTGTATGGCGGGTCGATATAGATGCAATCGACCTTGCCACGGTGCGTGAAGAGCAGCGTCTGAAGCGCGTGGAAGTTCTCGGCGTTGATGACGGTGTGGAACGGCTTGTCCCCGCCGCGCTCGACCTTCCCGGTGGAAACCAGGCCGGGGTAGATCGGATCGCGAAACTCGGCGACGACAACCAAGTCATCAACGGTGACGGATGTCTCGTCCTCGGCGTCGTCCAGGGATAGGAGGGAGGCCGTTCGAGCTCCGTCTTCGTTCGTGATGCCGACGACGCGCCAGAGTCGGTCGTCCCCGGCGGTGCGGTTCTTCCCTCGCGGCGGGAGGGCTCGGACCTTGTCACCCTTTCGGACCTTGCGCCCAGGAAGCTCGACCGCCTCAGGCACGTGGCGCTCGAAGTTCAGACCGAACGACCGCAGATCGGCCAGCGCGTCGAACTCGCTCTGCAGATCATCGGCCAATCCTGGATTGTCCATGCGCAGCTGGCGCAGCAAGTCGTTCAGACGCGACACGATTCTCCTCTTCGCCGACGGCGGTCACTCCCACTCCGTACCGCTTATTCGTGACCTCGACCGGACGGTACACGCTCTCCGCCACCCGGCTGGACGACCAGGTTTGGCACAATCAGACGGTGGTGGGAAACGAGGAAGCTGACGGTCGACTCGCGCGCATTCGCGGTTCGCTCCCCCAGGGTCGGGCGAACGCGCGGTCGGTCGCGGCGCTGACACAGAATCCTGGCTGCACGCGACGGCGGGTGCTCGACTCGGCGGGAGTGAAGGCGCACGAGCTGGCGGAAAGTCTCGGCCATCCGACGTTGCGCGGACAGTCACCGTTCGCGATCGAAGGCGGGAACCGGTTCGAGGATCGGTTGAAGCGGCGCAGCGGCTACGAACTGTTGGTCGAGGCGCTTGAGCCATTCGTCCAGCTGCCGAAGCCGCCGGACCTGGTCGTCGAGGACGTGAACGCCGTCGGCCGCCGGAAGGATGCCCAGGCGTGGATGGATGCGCGGGCCGAGCGGACGGACCGAGTTTTGTCGCTGATTGCGAGCGGCGACCCGGGCGCGCCGCACGTCGTCGACCACCCCGTGCTGCGATTCGACCTCGCCGGCGTGACCGTCAACCTCGAGCCGGACGCGCTGGCGTTCAGAGTCGGCGAGCGCTTGGAGCTGGTCGAGGTCAAATCGTTCCCCATCATCGACGACCAAGCAGACCCGGCCAAGCTGTCGGCAACAGCCGGCCAGGCCGCGGTGTACCACATGGCGCTGCGAGGGACGCTCGAACGACTTGGGTTCGACCCCGAGCTACTGGTGTGGTCGGTGATCCTGGTGGCACCCCGCAACTTCGGCAGAACGCCGGTGGCGCACCGCATCCCGCTGAAGAAGAAGACGATGTCGCTCGAGCGAGTACTGCGAGCGGCTCCGAAGACGGCGGACGTTCTTGACGACCTGCCCGATGACCTGACGTTCGACGTGGACCCTGACGGGGACCTCGACGAGGCGAGGGCTCGGGAACTGTTGGCGGCGGCGGTGTCGAGCGTGACGGCCTTCTACGTGCCGGAGTGCGCACAGAACTGCGACATGGCCAAGTTCTGCCGGCAGGAGGCCTGGGCGAACGACGATCCGGCTCGGCTGGGCCGGGAGGCTCGCGACAACCTCGCCGGCGTGCACTCTATGGCCGATGCGCTCCGCTTGGCCAAGGACGGCCACGGTGACGACGAGAGCGAACTGGCCGACGTGGCTGAGGCCCTCGGCGACGCGCACGACGCGTTGAACCGCGCCAGGGCGCGAGTCCCGACGGCCGGCGTCACGCCACCGCGCGCAGGGAGCGCCCCGTGAGCCTCGTCGACCTCGTTATGGCCGCCGAAGCAGCGCAGTCTGGGAAGGCCGTGCGGCGGACGGCGTACCGGCACCAGCACATCGCCGACCGTGCGCTCGTCGTGGTGGCGTTCAACCTGTCCGGTGAGGCGGCCGCGCCGCTCGGCCTGATGTACGGCACGGACAGCGACCCGGCGAAGGCGTCCCTCGCCGTGTCAGCCGAGCCGAGGAACCGGGAGTCCCGCTTCGCGGCGATCAACCAGTTCGCTTCGGACTTCGTGAAGTTCCTGGCGCCCCACCTGGTGCTGAAGACAGAACCGAAGAAGGGCGGTGGATTCCGGCAGACGGCGTCGTCGACCCCGCAGCTGATCGTGCCGAACCGATCGACTCGTTCGTACTTGGGGACGCGACTCGGTCGGTCGTTGCGGTACCTGGGCCTGGGTGACACGCACGACGTGCCGGAGGAGACGCAGTGGACGGGAGCGCACCTGTCGTGGTTCGCAGAGCACTCCAACCTGCCCGGCCAGTCGACGTTCCTGGCGATGACCGAGTCGTTGTCGCAGCACTTCGTGACCGGCCAGTCAGCGCTCGAAGACGAGAACCTGGCGACGCTGCTGGCCTGGATCGACGGCGTCCCTGGTGACCTGCTCGCAGAACTTGAGGACCTCGAGCGTCGCGCGTACGGACCTGTGCCGAACCCCGACTGGGAGCGCAAGCTCGAACCCATCGTGAAGGCGTACTCCGACGGCCTGCGCTCTGACGACGCCGAGAAGACCCGAGTGGCGTTCGAGCGGGTCGAGAAGTCGGTGCGCGAGGCGCTGGCCGAAGCGTTCGAGGCGACACATAGAGCGATCGAGATCCTGCGCGGCGTCGACCCGGCGGCGAGCGTGGCGAGCCGATGGGGGAACGACCACTGGGAGTGGAGCGACCACGCTCGCCGGTCCGCCAAGGAGATCCCCCGATTCGCCAAACGTCACGACCCGCTGCGCGCAGCGCGCACGCTGCAACGGTGGAGTTCGGCGGCAGATGCCCTTGAAACGGACCAGGCGTTCGACGACCCGCTGATCATGGCCCGTCTCGACGCCGAAGGCCGGTGCGTCACGGGAACGGTCGACTCGATCGACACCGACAACAAAGAGGTCAAGCCAGGCAACAAGAAGGCGAGTGCGGTGCCGCTCATCGCCGTGTCCCTCACGGCGCCCACTCGGCTGCTGGCCGGCGAGGTCGTCCGACTGACGCTGGACCGCCGAGTGAGGTGCGTGCTGCGGAGCATCGACGACTCGTCGGCCACGCTGGCGGTGACAGCCCAGGTGAAGGCACTACGGGAGTCCGGTTTGGGCACGGGAGACGAAGCCATGTTCGTCGGGCTCGACCCGTGGGAAGGAATGGACCCTTGGGCTCCGGACGAGACGCCGTGGACGCACAGAGCATCCCTGGACGAGACCACGTCTGAGCTCGCCGGCGACGTTGACGACCGTGCCGTGGCTGCTGTCGACGACGGCGCACCGGACATGACACTTGACGAGTTGGGCGAAGTGACGTTGGTCGGAGCCGTGGGACCGGACGATGAGCCCGGAGTGGTGTTGTGACTTCGGCTCCTGATTTCGTTTCGATCAACGCTGCGTTCACGAAGCTCGTCGTGGACGACATCAAGAACGCTCGCCGGGATGAGGCGGTGTTGGTCGAGGCGCCCCCCGGCGCCGGCAAGAGCTCGTTGACGGTGTCGGTAGCGAACGAGCTCACGTCGCAAGCCAAGGCGCTCCGCTTGCCGGTCGTGACGCAGACGAACGAGCAGGCTGACGACTTGGTCTTGTCGCTGCGCAGCAAGCACCCCGACCTGGAGGTGGCACGCCTGCACGGCGGGAGTGGGCCGTCAGCGGCGATGGTCGCTGCCGCAGGGCCGGGGCTGGTGCTGTCGAGCGACCACGACGACCAGGACGTGAAGCGAGCACGTGTTGTCGTGACGACGGCGCGCAAGTGGGAGTTCGTCCGGTCGAAGCAGCAGCGAGACGGGAACATCCGCCAGTACGAGCTCGCCTTGATCGACGAGGCGTACCAGATGCGGTCTGACGCGCTGCTCGGCATCGCCGGTCTGTTCGAACGCCTCATGTGCGTTGGCGACCCGGGCCAGCTGGACCCGTTCACGACGATCGACGACGCCCTGTGGAAGGGCCTCCAGTACTCGCCGTCACGGACGGCGATGGGGACGCTGCGGGCGTTCCACCCGAACATCCCGGCGCACCAGCTGCCGACGTCGTGGCGGCTGCCACCGAGCGCCGCGGCGATCGTGTGCCGTGCGTTCTATCCGTTCTCGTCATTCGACGCTGGCACGTCGGATGGCCAGCGAGCGATCACGCTCGACGGTCACCGAAAGACCGAGGACGACGACGTGCTCGACCTGGCGGCGAGCGACGGTTGGGCGTACGTCGAGCTGCCGGAGAAGCTCACCGTCCGGACCGACACCGAAGTCGCATCCCGGCTGGCCCGTCTGGTCCAGCGGTTGCTCGACCGGGGTGGAGACGTCGTGGATGAGCTGAACCCGGACGGCCGCAGGATTACGTCCCGGGACATCGCGGTCGTCGCGGCTCACAACGATCAAGTGCATTCCGTCCGGTACGCCCTCACCGAGCTTGGTGTCGACCCGGACTCCCTTGTGGTGTCGACGGCGAACAAGGTCCAGGGCAGGGAGTACCAGGTCGTGCTCGTCTGGCACCCGCTCGCCGGGCGCCGCGACGCAACCGCCTTCCACCTCGAGGCCGGGCGCATGTGCGTGATGCTGTCCCGGCACCGCCATGCCTGCGTCGTCGTCGGGCGCGCGGGCGCCGACCGGTTGCTCGAGGAGTACCCCGACGCCGACCCCGTGTTCCTGGACGAGCCGGAGAAGTTCCCAGACGGCTGGGAGGCAAACAGCCTCGTGCTGCATCATCTCGCCAAGTTCAAGGTCGCGTAATGAGCCATCGACGACCTGAGGTATCGGCGGACTTGAGTTGCGGAGCTGAACGGTGAGGGCGCTCTGGGGTTGGGCGGGGTCGGTCCAGGAACTACTCGGAACGCCCAACGACGTCATCCTGAGTTCCCTGGCCGGTCATCACTTGGGCCTGAATGCGGAGGCGCCGTCTTCGAGTCAGGTCGACGCATGGCGGGACGAGCTCTCCGTCCTGAAGGCGAACCTGCGCGATGTCTGCATCGCAGAGCCGGGTGCGGTCGGCTGGGGCGTCGTCCTGGAGTTCGAGCTCCCGTTGGAGAACGGACGCCGACCGGACGGCGTGATCCTTGCCGGCGGGGCAATCATCGCTCTCGAGTTCAAGCAGGACGCTGTTCCCCGACCTGCGGCGGTCGACCAGGCCGTCGCCTACGCACGCGATCTGTCCGAATACCACGAGGCGAGCCACGGGAAGTTCGTATTCCCGGTGCTCGTGCTGACTCGTGCGACGTACCCCTTCGACCTCGACGGCCTCGACGTCGCCGACCCTTCCTCGCTGGCGAAGGTGCTGTTGGAACGTGCGGAGCCAGGAGAGATCGAGCTCGAGTCATGGTTGCGGAGTCCGTATGCCCCCCTCCCAACGCTGATCGCCGCCGCACGACGAATCTTCGAGCACGAACCACTGCCAGCGATCCGACGGGCGCTGTCGACCAGCATCCCGGAAGCCGTCCAACTTCTCGGCGAATTGGCTGAGGACGCCTCCCGAAATGGAGGCCGAGTGCTGGCTTTCGTCGCTGGCGTGCCCGGCTCGGGCAAGACGCTGGCCGGCTTGAGCTTGGTCTACGAACGATCGAGCAAGCTGTCGGCGGCAACCTTCCTCTCCGGCAACGGGCCGCTGGTGGAGGTGCTGCGGGACGCACTCAAGAGCAAGGTTTTCGTTCGAGACCTCCACGCGTTCATCAAGACCTACGGCCTGTCCGAGAAGGTCCCGAACGAGCACGTCATAGTCTTCGACGAGGCGCAGCGCGCGTGGGACCGGGGCTACATGAACTTCAAGCATGGGGTTCAACACAGCGAACCGGAGCTACTGGTCCGTGTCGGCGAGCGGCTACCGGGATGGGCGGCGCTCGTCGGCCTCGTCGGGGACGGCCAAGAAATCCACGCCGGCGAGGAAGCCGGAATCGGGCAATGGGCAGAGGCTGCGAGCCCACCACTCGCCGAGAAGCAGTGGCAGATCCACTGCCCACCTCGCCTCGCTGCTTCGTTTGACGCCCTGCCGGTCACCGCTCATCAGGCGCTCGACCTGACAGTGAGTCTGCGTTCGCGTCGTGCGGAGCGACTTCACGACTGGGTGGCGACGTTGCTCCGGGGCAGCTTCGCGCTCGCCAACCGACACGCGCAGCGAGTCCAGGCAGAGAGCTTCCCGCTCTACCTCACGCGCGACCTCGACGCCGCGAAGGACTACGCGCGAACTCGATACGCCGGTGAGATCGACGCACGATACGGGCTCCTGGCGTCGGCGCGAACGCAGACGTATCTGCCGAAGTACGGCGTGGACAGCAGCTGGCCAGGAACCAAACGCGTGAAGCTCGCTCGCTGGTACAACGAGCCGGCCGGTCATCCGCAGTCCTGCTGTGCCCTCGAGGACGTCGTGACCGAGTTCGGTTGTCAGGGACTCGAGCTCGACCTGCCAATCGTCTGCTGGGGCAACGACTACATGTGGAACGGCACGTCATGGACAATCCGAAAGGTGCGACCGAAGTACCCGCTCGACGACCACGAGCAGATCAGACGAAACGCCTACCGGGTGCTCCTCACTCGGGGTCGAGACGGCCTGGTGATCTTCGTGCCGCCAGACCCCGTGCTTGACCTGACGGAGCATGCACTGCTTGCAGCCGGCGTTCGACCCCTGCCCGACGCCCTCGACCAGGTCCTAGAGGCGTGATGAGAGCGACCGCTCTCCGACCGGAATGAAAGAGCCCTAAAGAAGCCCCTTGTCTTCGCGTCAAAAGCGGCTCGCATTCGGTGTAACCCGAGGGGGAGTGACGGCGGACGTTGAGAACTGACACGCCGCCCTGTCAGGTGGCGTCGCTGTCCTCGTTGTCCGCGATGCGACCGAGCCGTTCGGCCATCCGGCCGGCGAGCCTGCCCTTGACCGACCGGGCCTGGCCCAGGGCCTCGGCGCCCCGGCTCTTGGCGCTTCCCACACCCGCAGCGGTGGTCCCACGGACCTTGTCCCAATGTTCACCCGCCGCGTCCCCCCACGCCCGGACCTCGGCCGTGTCGCGGGCCGACTCGATCCCGAGGACGTCGTGGAACTGAAGCACCTCTGCGGTGACCTGGTGGGTCGCCTTCACGATCGCCGGCGACTGCATCGGATTGAACAGCACCTTCGAGTTGGCCATCCCGACCGCCGCGTCCATCCCGCTCATGAGCCCCTCCACCTTCTCGGAGATGAGTGCGACTCGGTCGCGGCGGGCGGCCTGCAGCCCGATGCGATGTCGATCGATCTCCTCAGGAGCCGCGTCCAACACACGGTCGAGTTCCAGGACACCAACGGCGTCGTGCAGCTCGGAGCAGCGAGCCAGGACCATCAGCCACTTCTGGATCTCCGCCTCGGCTTGCTTCGCCACATCGGCGAGCTCGTTGATCTTGTTGCTCGATCCGAGCCTCTCCGTGAGATCCGCGATCTGGCGCAGGGCGTATCCCTGGGTCTCGTGGATCGTCTGCGCCGAGCTCTGCACCTTTGACCAAGTGACCTCGGAGACCCGACCGACCGATGCTCGAACGCTCATCGCCTCTCGAGCCGCCAGGTCGACTCCGTCCAGACGTGCCAGCACCTGATTCGTCTGGGCCCGTAGGACGTTGTCGAGCTTCTGGTCGATGATGGCGAGGTACTCGGTGATCTCGGCCATCGACTGCTGCATGGCCATCTGCGCCATGATCCCGGCGGCGCCAGACAGGATGGCCGGGTTGCTCAGCGTTGATCCGACTCCCGGCGTCTCCACCTTCAGCCAGTTCTTGATCGAACCGCGTTGTCCCAACATCGCGTAGCTGACCCCGGAGGTGTCGGTCTGGGTCAGAGGAAGGGTCTTGAGCTTTTCCGCCGACTCGGCGGTCAGCTTCAACCAGCGGCCGGAGCTGGCGGCGACTTCGGCGCCCACCTTTGTCGCGGAAGCCCCGGCAGCGAGAGCCAGACCAAGCGGCTGTGACTCGAGCGTCGAGAGGCCGGTTGCATCCATGAAGCGTTCGACCGCCGTCGGCTCCCCGATCACCGCCAGACCGTCGTCGTCACTGATCAGCTCGATCTCGTCATCCACCGTTGGTACTCCCACTGCCATGCCGCCTTCGGGGGAGGCTAACGACGACACCGGCCGGGCGCTGGTGGCAGACCGTTGCGATCGCCGATCAGCGTCACCACACCTCGTGCACCGGCTCGAATCCGTCGGTCGGGTTCGGCCACACGTAGACCCAGCAGGTGACACCGGCACGGGTCACGATCTCCGCCCGCTCGAACAGGCCGGCGCCGACGCCCTCCACGGCGTCGAGGTCCGCGAGCGCTTCGTCTGCCCGATCGGTGCAGAGCTCGACCACCACGCCCCGGACCGTCTCGGATCCTTCGGTCAGCGCCGGCCAGCCCCAGGGCGTGGCCCACAGCCCACCCTCGACCTGGTCGTCGACGACCGGCGCGCCGGGCTCGAGGTGGGGTTCCAGGATCGGCCAGCGGCTGTGCCCGGGCTTGAGCGTGCCGTAGACGAACAGCCTCGGGCTCAACCCACCAACCCATCGACGTCGCCGTGGCAGTGTTCGGCGACCCGCAACGACCGACCATCGATGCGCAGCGGCGGTCGGAGCGCCTCGGTCCCGACGTAGGCCCACACGTCGTCGGGCACGGTCCCCGACTCGAGCAGCACCGGGCCGTGGAACTCCTGACGCTCGTACCAGTCGGGATGGCCTTCCCACCCGTCCATCTCCGCGACCTGCTCCTCGGTCACGGCCAGCACGTGGTGCGCCTCGATGCGACCGGGGTCGGGCACGATCGTGGCCACCACTGCTCGGTCGACCCAGCGCCGGGCCTCGCACCACACCGCCGAGTGGTCCCGGACGAGGCAGCGCAGCACGAGCACCGTGCCCGTCAACCGCTGCGAGAGCTTCGCCGGGTCGGCGTTCGAGCCGTAGGCCAGGACCAGGTCACGCCCGGTCATGTCGACCCGGTCGCCCGTGTCCCGGTCGACCCAGCCGCCGTCGACGACGTCGAGCCCCCACACGTCACCGTCGGCGACGGCGTAGGACCCGTCAGGCCGGGTGCCGGGATAGCAGTACGGGTCGACGGCGAACGAGGTCGCGGGTCGACGTCCGCTCCAGGCGGAGCTCGGCCAGTCGGCAGGCGTGTCGGTCCACACGGCACTCATCGTGCACCACCCCGGCCACCGGTGTGCTGGCCGTGCTCACCGCGCTGACCTGAACGGCGAGCGCCACCGGCTCGGGAGGCTGCCCTACCGTGCCGGCCGTGGCGGCGACGCAGGCACCGGTGCGCGACACCGCGACCGAACCGCTGCCCCGAGGCGTGTGGGCCGTCGCCGGCGGCCTCTTCGTGCTGCTGTTGGCCCTGTCCGGCCGGTACGGGTGGCACCGGGACGAGCTGTACTTCCGGGTCGCCGGTCGCCACCTCGACTGGGGCTACATCGACCAGCCGCCGTTCACGCCGCTGGTGGCCCGCCTCGGCAGCGAGGTCGCCGACGGCAACCTGTTCGTCCTGCGCTTCGTGCCGGCGGTGGCGGCCGCGCTGACGGTGGTGCTCGGCGCAGCACTGGTGCGCGAGCTCGGCGGTAGCCGTCGGGCGCAGGTCGTCGGGGCGGGAGTGGTGGCGGCGTCGGGGTTCGTGCTCGGTGCCGGCCACCTGCTGGCGACGTCGACCTTCGACCTCCTCGCCTGGATGGCCGCCCTGGTCCTGTGCGCCCGGCTCCTGCGGACCGACGAGCCCCGGTGGTGGCTGGCCATCGGCGCCGTGGTCGGCGCAGCGATGCTCAACAAGCACCTCATCGTGCTGCTCGTCGCCTCGGTGGTCGTGGGGCTGGCGGTCGAGCGGCGGTGGCGGCTGCTCGTCACCCCGTGGGCGGTGGCCGGCGCGGCGATCGCCGTCGTGCTCGCCGCACCGAACCTGCTCTGGCAGGCGGCGAACGGCTGGCCGCAGCTCGACATGGCCGACGCACTGGCCGAGCGGCTGGCCGTCGAGAACCGGCTCACCCTGCTCCCCCTGCAGGTGCTGTTCTTCGGACCGGTCGTCGTGGTCCTGCTGTGGCGGGGGGCGGCCTGGCTCGTTCGGGCGCCCGAGGGCCGGCGGCTGCGACCGCTGCTGTGGGCGTGGCCGGTCGGGCTGGCGCTCACGTTCGCGACCGCCGGCCGGCCCTACTACGTGTTCCCGCTGACGCTGGCGGTCGGTCTGGCCGGCGTGGTGGCCTCCGAGCGGATGGACCTCGACCTGCGCCGGCTCGCCCGGCTGGTGGCGATCAACGGCGCGATCAGCGCGCTGCTGGCACTGCCGGTGCTCCCGCAGTCATGGGCGGCCGCGGTGGCGGTGGCGAACGAGACGGCGATCGAGCAGATCGGCTGGCCCGAGCTGGCCGAGCAGGTCGCCGACGTCCTGGCGTCGCTGCCGGACGAGGAACGGGACGGCGCCATCGTGCTGGCGGCCAGCTACGGCGAGGCCGGGGCGCTCGACCTGCACGGCGACGACCTCCCGCCCGTGCACTCCGGGCACAACAGCTACGCCGACTTCGGCCAGCCGTCGGACGACGAGGCCACGGTGGTCGCCGTCCGCTACCCGGCCGCCCGGATCGGCCGGTACTTCGAGCGCTGCGAGCAGGTGACCACGGTCCGCACGCCCCACGACGTGCCCAACGAGATCGAGGGCACGCCGATCCACGTGTGCCGCGGGTTGCGCGGCACCTGGCCCGAGGTCTGGGACCAGCTGCGCCACCTCAGCTGACGGGCGACCGGCGACGGACCTGCTCGGGCCTCGGCGCAGGCGAGCCGGAGGTGCCGTCTTCGACGCCTTCGTCGCCCTGGCGCGCGGCTCGCGTCCGTGTCAGCGGTCCCCGCGCAGCGCCCAGAGCTGGGCGGCCACGTCCGGCGGGATGGTGGCGCCGGCGGCGGGCAGCACGCGGAGCAGGCGATCGGCCACCCGGGCCGGGTCCTGCCAGGCCCGGGGCACCATCGTCATGCTGCCGTCGGGTCCGGTCAGGATCAGCGCGCCGGCCGCTTGCCAGCTGGCTCCGGCCCGGAGCGTCGTGTGCTGGTCGGGCACCAGTCGCTGCGTGCCGCGCCACCACCGCCGCTGGCGGATCTCGTCGATGCCGATCACGAGCCGGTCGTGACGGCGCTGGAGCTCGGCGAGCAGCAGGGGCAGGACCACCACCAGTGCGATCCCCCAACCGAGGCCGAAGAGCGCGATCGGCGCCATCCCCAGTGCGAACAGCAGTGGGACGGTCACGACGGAACGGGTGCGGTGGAGCTCGGCGTCGCCGCTCGGATCCGGCAGTGGCCGCAGGGCGGTCACGGCCAGGGCGAGCACCGTCAGGCACAGGACGATGCCCATGTACGCCTCGCCCGGGATCCGGTTCTGGAGGTTCGTGCCTCGCAGGACCTGGTACGGGCTGTCGGCCTGGTAGGTGACCGTGACCATCTCGCCCAACCGACCCGTCCCGCGGACGTTGGTCCGCACCGGCTGCTCCTCCCCCGGCACCCGGAACTCGACCCTGACCTCGCAGCGCCGGGCGGTGCTGAAGCGGGCCGGCACGCTCCGACAGCTCGGCTGCTCCGAGACGATCTCCGCCGTCGTCGTCACCGCGTTGGCCATCAGCCCCCGCTCCTCGTCGCGGGCGTCGATCGCATCGTCCACCGCCTCGTTCAGCAGCAGCAGCGACCCCACGGCCAGCACGACGAGCAGCACCGCCACGACGGGGCGCGGCCAACGTCTCGGGTTCAGATCCCGCACGGCTGCGAGTTCGCCGCCGGCACGGACACCCCCTGCTCCCGGCCGCCACCCGTGAGCGCATCGCCCCTCCGGATCAGCCCGCCGCCTCGCGACCTGCGACCGCTTCGGCGCGCGCCTTGATGCCGAGGAGCATCTTGCGCTCCATGACGAAGTTGAGCGGCTCGATGACGTGCCACAGCACGCCTTGCCTCGGGCTGTAGGTGTTGCGCCCGCGCACGATCAGGCGGGTCCGGCGGCCACCGTCGGCGGGCTCGAGGAGCCACTGCCAGGTGGAGGCGACGTAGCCACGCTCGGGCACCTCGTCGACGATCTCGGGGACGTCGACCTTCGCGGGCGTGCCGGCGCCCTGCAGGACGAGCGTGCTCGACGGCTCCACCTGCATGACCATCCAGCACGGATAGGTGTCCCGCCCGCCGGAGCGGATCAGGTCGCCGACGGCGAGGTGCTGGTGCTCGGGCAGGACCTCTTCGGCGCTGTGGATGCCGAGGCCGAGCAGGTTCTCGACCGCGTCGTAGCTGTAGAAGCCGCCGCGACCCTGGCCGTACTGCACCAACCAGGGCCACACGTCCCCGCGAGGCGCGTCGACGGTGATCGCACGGGTGTAGGTCAGCTTCGGGCGCAGGACGAGCTCGTCGCCCGGCATGGAGCGGGCGAGCTCTGCATCGGTGGCGCCCCAGCGGTTGTACCGCCGTCGCAGCAGCGGTGCGCCGGCGAGCGTGCCGGCGATGAGCGCCCCGCCGGCGAGCAGCTGGGCCCAGGCGGCAGTCCGGGTCCGGGTCGACATGCGCCTTCCCCTTCCGTGTGCGGGTGTGCGGCGAGCGAGAGCGCCCCGGCCGGTTCAGTTCCGGACACTACGACCGCCCCACGCCGAGGCACAGGGCCGGGTCGACGTGTTGGGCCGTGACCGACGAGACGCCGACCACCGTCGGCCTCCGGTGGCGCCTCGACCATCCCGAGCTCGTCGTCATCGGCGTCGTCCCCACCGACGCCCATCGCCTCCTCCGCGACATCGTCGACCGCATCGAGGACGCCGAAGCCGTGCACGCCGGGGCTCTCATTGTGCTGCCCGATGTCGAGGTGACCTTCGGCCACGTCCACCACCGCAACCTGCTCGGGGAGTGGTTTGCCCAGTGGCACCCCGTGGCCCGAGCGTGCGGCCAGGGCACCACGTCCCTGCGGGCGCTGCAGATCCGCGTCGACCAGCTCGACGACTGCGACGTGTGCTTCGACCGGCAGCGGGCGCTCGAGCGACCGTGCTCCGTCGACTCCCTCGCCACGATCAGCCATGCGGGGACCCCGTCATGACGGGGCCGACCACCTGCGAGTTGCGCTTGGTAACGATGTCACTGTCACCAAGTATCGTGCCATCGTGGAGATCCAGACGTACCTCGTGTCCTCGTCGGGTCAGATGTCCCTCCCGGCGGGTGCCCGGCACCGCTGGGACCTCGATGGCGGCGGCCCCGTCGACGTGATCGACCTCGGGTTCGGCGTGTTGATGGTCCCCAGGGGTGAGGGACGCAAGCTGCTCGGCGATCTCCTCCCTCGGGATCAGCACGCTGAGTTCGTGCGCACCCTTGGCGACGATCCCGACCTCGCAACCACGTGACGCGAGCGATCCTCGACGACCACCTGCTGCGGGACCTCCTGGCCGATGACGTGCCCGAGGATCTCGCGACGGTCCTCGCCGCGCACGAACCGGCCACGACGAACCTCTACCTCTACCGACTCTCCAAGAGCGTGGTCGCTGCTCGCGGCGGGGCGCTGACCGGCAGCTGGAGCACCGAGCGCCGTCGAGCTCTGGGTTCGAAGCTGCTGAGCCTCCCCAACAGCGTCGACATCGTGCCGATGAGAGCACTGTCGTACCGCATGGCCGAGATCGCGGGAGACCACCGCGTGTCGACGCTCGGGGCCGAGTGCGTCGCCGCGGCCGAGTACCTCGGCGCGCCGCTCTGCGTGTGGGAAGGCGACGACGGACCGGGCATCCGGGCCGCGATGGACCACCTCGACCTTCGCTACCTGACGGTGACCCGCTGACCCAATCACCAGCCGGAAGCTCGGATGGCGTCGATACGATCCGGACGTGGCGGTGGACGACACCTCAGCGACGGCGCGGGCGTACCAGATCGCCGCCTGGCGTTCGATGAGCGAGACGGAGAAGCTCCTCGCCTTCCGCGACCTGTGCGCGTCGGTGGACAGCCTCGCTCGCGTCGGGATCCTCCTCGACCATCCGACCGCCACCGAGACCGACGTGCTCCACCACCTCGCGACGCGCCGGTTCGGGGCGGAGCTCGCCGAGGCCACGTTCGGCCCTACCAGGTGACGCCCCTCGATCTCGCAGCCGACGTCGCGCGGCGACTCGACCGGCTCGGCATCCCGTACGTGATCGGTGGTTCATTGGCCTCGACGCTCGTGGGGGAGCCCCGGAGCACGGCAGACGTCGACATCGCCGTCGAGCTGTCAGCGGCGATGATCGAACCGTTGGTCGACGAAGTGTCAGCGGACTTCTACGTGCCCGAGTCGGCGGTCGCAGCCGCCGTGGCGGCGAGGTCCTCGTTCAACCTGATCGACCGGCGGAGCGCTCTGAAGGTGGGCGTGTTCGTCTTGGGCGAGGACCTGCTCGATCGGCGACAGCTCGAGCGGCGGCGGTCTGTCCCGTTCCCCGTGGACCCGCCCCAGGCCGTGTGGGTCACCTCGACCGAAGACGTCGTCCTGCGGAAGCTGAGATGGTTCGACGACGGGGGCCAGGTCTCCGATCGCCAATGGCGCGACATCCTCGGGGTGCTGCGGACGCAATCCAGTCGCGTCGACGACGTCTACCTCGACAGCACGGCAGAGCAGGCCGGGCTGGCGGACCTGCTGGAGCGGGCCCGTCAGGACGCTCGCGACCTGGCCTGATCTGCGGGCCGAGTTCCTCGGCCAACCGCTCTCCGCCGAGGTCCTTCGAGCCCACGCCGGCGGGTGAGGGAGACGGCGTCGAGTCGAGAGCCTGCGGGTGCTCAGCCGAGTCGCGACGCGAGCGCTTCGGCCTCGACCAGCGTGAAGCTCCCGGAGATCGCGATCGCATCGCGCTCGAACTCCGGCGCGTTGATCGACGGGGCGCTGATGACCGTGCGGTCGACGACGATCGCCAGCTGGCGAGTCGGGCACGTCTCGGTGCCGGCGAAGCAGGCACCGGCGAGCTCGTTGAAGCCCACGATGCCCTCACCGGTCAGCACCAGCGAGATCATCCACGGACCGGGGTGCATCTCCACTGCGGCGGCGGACTCGACCACGTCACCGCCTACGTCGGACGGACCGAGCCGGAGGCAGGCGACCTCCTCGCCGTTCTCGAGCTGCGGGGCCAGGACGGGCTGGTCCGTGGCCCAGGCCTCGTCGGGCGTGGTGCACCCGTCGCCGGAGCCGCCCATGTCCTCCGGGACGCCGCCGGGAGCCAGCAGCTCCAGCACCGGCCGGAACTCCAGGTCGGCAGGGACGACCTCCCCGTTGCCGCCGGGGTCCGGCGCTCCCGACGTCGAGGAGGCCGGGGCCGCGGTCGACGAGGTCGTCTCGGAGTCGGCGATGACCGGGGCGTCGTCGTCACCACCGCAGGCGGCAAGGGCCGCAACCATCACCACCAGCGCGCTGCAGCGTCGGAACACCATCGAGCTCGCCGCCATGGTGCGGAACGTACCGCGACGGCCGGGACGTGACGGCTCTCGGGTCGACGTGGCACCGCCGCTCGTACTCGGCCGGCTCGCCATCTCTTTGCTGTCGGAGGGGGTGCCTACACTCGGCAGCACGCCGTGAGGCGCTCGGGACATCGCTTCCCCAAGGTCCGATCGAAAGCTGAGCACATGGCTCCCTCCGACCTGGCGGATCGCCTCGCCTTCCTGTTCCCGACCACCTACTGCCCGGGCGCCACGACGCCCGACGCGCCAGACCTCGGAGACCACGATGCCCTCCGGCACCTCGTGTCGCTCGAACTGCGGCTTCCCACCGCTGCGAATGAGGTGGAGGCGCGTGCGCTGTCGACGTTCGTCGACCTGCGCTCCTTCTTCGCCTACGCCGTGCTTCGAGACACCGCCGGCGCGTGGCAGGCCGTTCTGCGACTCCTCGACGAGGGCCACGACCGAGATGAGGTGCTCGAGGAGATCAACGACGTGCTCAGCGAGCACGTGCTGGAACCGATGACCTCGGGTGCAGAGGTCGATGTCGGACGGGTCCACGCCGCGTTCGACCGCCTCGGGCGGTGGGATCCCCTCGACGACGAGCTCGAGCACCTGCCCTGGATGATCGACGAGTGGCGGTCCAGCGGCAGCGTGGCCGACGACGAGGTCGCCCGCATCGTGCGGGAGGTGATCCATCCGGAGGTCCTCCAGGTCATCGGCGACGAGGTGCGCACGGTCGACGAGGTCGCCGCTCGGTTCTCGGGCCGCCTCCGCCTCCCTGAGGCTGACGCGACGGCCGTCGTCGGGATGTACCTCGAGTGGTTCACCAACGCCGTCGTCGTCACGCCCCGAGGCAACGTCGCCCGCTGGGCGACGGTCCTCGACGGAGTCCGGTTCCGGCACGTCCTCACCGAGGCGGAGGCCGCCTGCGAGCGCGTGGAGGTGGCCACCGACCTCGCCGTCGTGTTCGACGACATCGACGCGCTCCGCCTCCCGGACGGTTCGCCGCTCCAGTCGACGTATCGCACCGCCGTCGACGGCCCGGAGAACCGTCGAGGTGAGGTGCACGTGGTCGGCGGACCACCCGGTTGGCTCGACGGTGTCCACGCTGGCGACCAGATCGCCATCAGCCGCCGAGGCGACCAGATCGTCGTCGAACAGGCCGAGCCAGCCGACGCTCCAGCTCACGTCGTGTCCGCCCTTCGTGCCTCACAGGACGAGCTGCCCCTCCCCACCGACGTGTACCGCCTGGTGGGCGTGGCGGCGGTCGACGCCGGAGGCTTCGGCGCCGACCTCGGGGCGCCGCTCTCCGAGCTGCTCGAGCTGGCCGGCTGGTCGGTCCGAGGTGACGAGCTCGCAGCGAAGCCACGTCAAGTCGTCGCGGGCAACCGGCGACAGCTTGCGAGACCTGCTCAAGACGACCCGCAGCGATCTGGCTGGTGCCCGGACCATGACGTTCTTGGACCTGTTCTGGCCGATCTTCGATGCCTGGGACGAGGAGCTCCGCAAAGACGGGTTCGTCGCCTCGACGACATGCTCGGGACGGCGGCCGAACTCATCGCCCACGGCTTCGACCCCGGCTACGACCTGGTGCTCGTCGACGAGTTCCAGGACTCGTCGCAGGCTCGCCGTCGGTTGGTGCAGGAGCTCGTCGCCCCGCCCGGCCGCTTCCTCATGACGGTCGGGGACGACTGGCAGGCCATCAACCGCTTCGCGGGTGCGGACCTGTCGGTCATGACGAGCTTCCACGAGAGATTCGGCCCGGGGCCCCAGTTGGCGCTCGCAACCACGTTCCGCTGCACACAAACAATCTGCGACGTCGCCAGCCAGTTCGTGTCCAGAAACCGTCACCAGTTCGACAAGAGCATGCGTTCGGTGAACCAGCGCGATCGAGGGGCGCCGGTCGAGGTGGCGTACTCCGAGGACCCTGCAGGCGCCGTCGCCGCATGCCTCCGGCGCTGGTCTGATGAGGCGGGACCGGATGGCGCCACGGTGTTTGTCCTCGGTCGCTACAACTTCGAGCGCCGAGATTCGCTCCGAAGGAGATCCCGGACAACGTTCGAGTCGACTTCCTCACGGTCCACTCGTCGAAGGGCTCGGAGGCCGACTACGTCGTAATTCCCGGCATGAAGACGGGAACGTACGGCTTTCCGTCGACTATCGCCGACGATGCGGTCCTCGACCTCGTAATGGCGGCACCGGACACGTTCGAGCACGCGGAGGAGCGCCGGCTCCTGTACGTCGCGCTGACACGCGCACGCCGAGGTGTCCACGTTGTCGCTTCACCGTCGCGCCCTTCCCCGTTCGCGACGGAGCTCAACGAGCTCGGTGGTTCGGAGGCCAGCGGTTGGCTCGTCGTGCAGGTCGACTGCTCCGGTGACCGTGTGCCGGCGGCGCAGCAAGCCCGACCGTGTCCGCAGTGTGGTGCGGGGGCGACCCCGCCGCAGAACCGCAAGCCCCAGAAAACGCCTGGAGCGACGCAGCGAGTACCCGGTCTGTCGCTACAAGGAGAGGCGCCTGAAAGCGCGGTCCGATCTTGCGTCCTACTCTCACGCCGGCGGCGGGTGGCGACGGAGAAGTCCGCCGGGGACACCCTCAGCGTAAGGAACGAAATGGCGACAACGATCGAGGCCCACGAGCATCCGCTGGGCGACATTTTCGACGACGAGTACAGCTTCACGATTCCGCTGTACCAGCGGCCGTACTCCTGGACGACCGAGCACGCAGGCGAATTGCTCGACGACGTCCTGAGCTTCGCCCGCGCAGACGGCGAGCTGGGGGAACTGGATCCGTACTTCCTCGGGAGTCTTGTGCTCACGAAGGAGCGAGGAGTACCCGCAGCCGATGTGGTCGACGGACAGCAGCGCCTGACGACGCTGACGATCCTGTTCTCCGTGTTGCGGCACTTCGTCAGCGAGAAGTGGCAAGTCGGCCTCGACAAGAGACTGTGGCAGGAGGGCGACGTCACCAAGGGGCTCGCTGATCGTCCGCGCCTTCGTCTGCGTGACCTCGACCACGAGTTCTTCGCCCGCCACATCCACAAGCTGGACGGTCTCGTCGTATTGAGGTCGCTCGAGCCCGCGCAGGTGCAAACCGAGGCTCAGGCGAACATCCGGGCGAACGCTCTGCTGTTTGCAGGAAAGCTGGCGGAATTGGAGTCGACGATCGCCGAGCGTCTGGCGGCCTACCTGACGCGAATGACATATCTCGTTGTTGTAGCGACACCGGACTTCGACTCCGCGTACCGCATCTTTTCCGTTCTCAACGAACGGGGCCTCGATCTTTCGCACACCGACGTCTTCAAGTCCGAGATCGTTGGGCGCATCCCCGAGGGTGAGAAGGAGCTGTACACCAAGCGCTGGGAAGCCGAGGAGGAGGATCTCGGTCGCGAAGACTTCGCGGACCTTTTCGGTCACATCCGGATGGTGCACGCCAAGACGAAGCAGCGCGAGACCATTCTCAAGGAGTTCAGGTCCACGGTCCTCAACTCCTACGAGGACGGACGGGAGTTCGTCGACAACGTCCTTGTGCCCTACTCCGACGCGTTCGAAGTCGTCACGCGCGAGAGCTACCAGGCGACACAGCTTTCCGATCAGGTGAACCACTCCCTCTCGTGGCTCAACCGCCTGGACAACTCGGACTGGATTCCGCCGGCGATCGAGTACATGCGGAGGTTCGGCAACGAGCCGGCGACTCTTCTGACGTTCCTGCGCGACCTTGACCGGCTGGCGTCGTCGCTGTTCATCCGGCGGGTCGACCTGACCCGTCGCATCGAGCGCTACGCGCAACTGCTCAAAGCGATCGAGGCTGGTGATGATCTGTCCTCGCCGGGCTCTCCTCTGCGGCTAACCGACGAAGAGTGCGCTCAGACCCGCCAGCGACTTGCGGAGGACGTGTACCTCGTGACGCGAGTCCGCTCGTACGTCTTGCTGCGACTGGACGAGGCAATGAGCGAGGGTTCAGCGTCCTATGACTATCCAGTCGTTTCGGTCGAGCACGTGCTGCCACAGAACCCGTCAGACGGATCTCATTGGCTCACCGATTTCACGCCCGAGCAACGCGAGTACTGGACGCACAAGCTCGCAAACCTCGTCCTGTTGTCGCGGCGGCGGAACACCCAGGCCAGCAACCGGCCGTTCGACGAGAAGAAGGAGACGTACTTCCGGACGACCGAAGGCGGGTCTCCGTTCGTAATCACTACTCAGGTATTGAAGACGGCCGAGTGGACGCCGACGGTTCTCGAGGCTCGACAGCAGGAGGTGCTGGCGAAGCTGGAGTCGCTGTGGCGCCTCTGAAGGTGCGGTCGCTTCTTGGCTCGGGCGGCTGTGCCGCTTCCGCTTCACGAACCAACTCGAGCTCGGCGGTACCGACTCTGGCAAGAGCGGGTGTCCCGGACGTGGATTGCAGACCACAACATGATCGGGGCTCTTCGCCACGTCACGACCAGCCCCGAATTGCGCCCCACGGTCTGAGCGGGTTGTTGCGCGTCGTTGATCTCCCAGCCCCGGACTCGTTCGGCTATGCCACCTCTAACGCGCCCCGTTGCTCGGGCGGTTGCGCACACCATGAACGTTGCCGGTCACGGCATCAGCTACATGCGTCCCGGAGCAGAGTCACGGGAGCTGCTCCTCTCGCACCCGCTCGAGCAAGTCGCCGAGTCGATTCAAGCCGACTTGATCGCAGACACCCCAGTAATGGTCGTTCCATGTGTTCATCTCCACGAGGCGTCGTGGTGCCGTAGCAAGCAGCAGCTCACGGAGTGGCGGGACGCGGAATTTCTGACGCAGCAGGCCAAGCATCACTTCATCGCGACTCTCCTTCCAGTCGTCCCGTGCGGGGATCTCGGCACTCATCCGCTTGGCGACGCCCGGAGACTCAGCGTCTCGAAGGCGGCAACGGAGAACGTGATCGTGCGTCTTGGCAGCCTGGTAGGCGTGCTCCACAGTGGGGTACACGACAGAGTCGAGAACCACGGGTGCCGGGAAGAAATTCGATAAGAACGCGTAGTCGCCCCGAAAGGGACCGATGGCGTCCGACAGAGTGTCAGTCGACCAGTAGTGCACACGCTCGGCCATTTCTCGCTACCTGAAGATTCTTGGCGGCGGCTCTGGACCGACCGCATGACGCTCGACGCCCCGGGCGTGCGACAGTAGCGTCGCCGTAACGGCAGACGAACACGCTTACGGGGTGACGACAGGTGGGAACTGTGCAGGAGGCGTCGGCGAAGCTCGTCGATCTGACCAAGCGCGCATCGGCGCTGGCGGAGCTTGACGACGCGCAGGAGGCGAAACTGCGCGAGGTCGAGTTAAGCAAGATGAGGCAGTTGCTTGATCTCGCGAGATCGGAGGAACAAGCTCTCAGGGTCGGCTTAGTCTGGGCGATCCGCTTGGCGGAACATGCCCAAGAGACGGGCGACGTCGCTGATCTCGACGCGGCCCTATTTCGGTTTGGCCAATATCTGCGCCGGGCTGCGTCTCAGAGTGGCGGAGAAGCAGCGTCGGCCGTGCTCGCAGCGGCAGCTCATGGGGCGCTGAGGGGACTTCTTCGTCCACCCCAGTCAGCACGGAAGGAACTCGCCTCAGGCGAACTGTCGGCTTCTGTCTGGACCGCCGTGCTCGGGCTATCAGAGAGCGAGTACATGTCGGCGATCGACGCGGTCGCTCAAGCTCTGCGGCCCACCGGTCCCTCAGGGCCTAACGGGGCCGCCAGTGCCGGCGTAAGCGACCCACTTGGCCGCGCCAGGTTGCCACCCCCGACGTGGTTAGGCCTGCCCCCGGCAACCGCCTCGGACCCAACCCTGCTGGAGATTCGAGCGTGGCCGGATCCGTCGCCGGTTGACTTCGGAGCGAGTCCCCGTGGGCTGGTGGACGACGCATTCGCAGCTTGGCGAAGCTTTATCGCCGGCCAGTTCCAAGACGCTGAGGAGCGCATAGGCGACTTACGGTCCGCCGCAGGTCGGGAATGGCACTTGGACGAGTCCACGGAGGCTCAGCACCTGTGGACCTGGCTGCGACTCGTCCATCTATTGGCAGGTACTGACCATGGGTCGGCGCTGCGGTTGCGGGACATGAGCGTTGTGGATCTCGCGAAGAGACTCGGTTTCGCTGGGGATGGGTGGGATGGCGTAGACGAGCGGGTTCGTCGACTAGTCGCCGGCCTGTCATGGCACGAGCCGTCGGCTCGTACGGAGGCGACAGCGCTCACGGCACGTTTGGCGGTGGTGACGCACCATGAGGAGCTTCAGCACGCGCTCGGACCGGACGCCGTGCCCTTGATGCGGCAGGCATGGCGCGAACGTTTTGGTCACCTCGGGATGGGTTCTAAGACATCCCTCCGCGACCAGCACCAGCTGATCGAAGCTGAGTTGCGAACGGTTTCGGCGGAGGCTCGTGCACTGACCGACCACAACAGCCGGGCGGACTCCCGGCGATTCTTTCCCTTGTGGCGCCGAGCCGAACCGTTCTTGACGCCGTCGGAACTGCGTCGATTGACCGAGGTGCGTGACCTACTCGCTGCGACGAGCAAGATGGCGCAAGAAGCGGATGGTGGTTCAGTGCTGGCGCCGTCGATCGATGGACTACTGGCAGACATCGCACGCGAGGCAGAGGAAGTCCGAGCCACGCCCTCTGCGTTGCTGCACGAGCTCCTGCTGCCCGCGATCACATCGATGAGGAGCCGGGCTCGCGCCTGGCGCGACGAGGTCGCGGTGAAGCCGCGGCCGATGGTTCGGTGCTCGCTCGAGACGCGAGTGCTTCCGCTGTGGATGGATCCGGGTGAGCAGGTGGATTTTGTTGTTGAGGTAGCGAACACCGGGGGAGCACCCGCTCTCAGCCTCTGCGTTTCGCTGCAGTCATCTGCTCTCTCGTTCGCCGACTCCTCGAAAGAGGTGGCTGAGATCCGCCCGGGCGCGACCCTGGGGATCGCTTGGCAAGCGACACTCACAAGTCGGGTAGCGAGTGACACGATCCAGCTGACCGTCAGCTATCTGGACGAGTACGAACAGCGTTTCCAGGACGAAATGTCGTTCGCCGTCGAATCTGAGCGGACGTCAGCGTGGACCGACCAAGACCACAACCCCTTCACAGGCCATGCCGTGCGGCGCGAGGACGACCTTGTTGGTCGCTCGATGGAACTCAGGACCCTGCGCGACTGGGCATTGTCGGGGACTTCCTGCTATCTCACTGGGCAAAAGCGCGTCGGTAAGACGTCAATCGCTCGGGTGCATCTGGACCGCTTAGCGATCGACGGCGTGGCGACGCGATATCTGCCCCTGGGGCGCACGGGTGCGAAGAGCGGTAACCCGGCGGACCTGATGATTGCAATTACAGAACGGGTGTCCGAAGCTGTAGCGGAGACGTGGCCTGACTTGGACATTGCGACATGGACTGGAACCGGGACCGCTGCCGAAGCATCACGTTCCGCTGGCCGATGGTTCGAACATGCTTCCGATCGCCTTGATCTCGAGCACCGTGTGGTCTTGGTACTCGATGACTTCGATGAACTTCCGTCCCGCATGTACCAGGGGGATGAGGCGGAGGAGTTGTTTACGTTCCTGCGCCCTGCGTTCGACGAACCTTGGCTTTCGATCGTTTTCGTAGGAAGTGAAGTATTGCCGACGATCATGTCGTCGCAAAGCATAAAGTGGAACTTGGTCGAATCACTTGGCGTGTCGAACTTCCGGTCGACGTCCGACACTTCCGGTCTGTTATCTCGTCGCTCGGCGCACCGGCTGGAGTGGGACGACGCGGCTGTGGAATTGCTGCACTCCGTCACGGCAGGTAATCCATTCTACATCGTGCGCATCGCGTCGCTTGTTTGGCAGTCGCTTCGGGCGCAGGGTCGCGCCTATGTCCAGGTTTACGACGTTCAGCACGCCGTCGGAGAATATCTCTCACGGGTTGAGCCGGCAGACTTCCAGCACTTCTGGTCGGATAGTCGACTCGGCGTGGACCCGTCGTCCGATGTTGCTGACACCAGTGCGCTTGTCCTGCGGGCAGTCGGCCGTTGCATCGCCGACTCGCGCGGCGGCGCTCCGAGCGAGTTGGTGCTCAGCACTGCCGCAGAACTCGGCGGTCGACCTACCGGATCACAGCTCGCCCCAGTATTGACTGACCTGTTGGAGCGGAAAGTTGTTTGGATGAACGCCGACGACGCAGTCGGTATCCGGGTTCCCCTATTTGCTAGTTGGCTTCGGGACGCTGGTGACCGGATCCTTGACACTGTGTATCACCACCAGCAGCGCGGTCGGGTGAGTAAGTGGAGCGTGCGTCCTGGCGACATAGTTGAGTTGTGTAGCGGCCTCTATTACCAGAACGAACACGTCAACGAAATTCGCGTAAGCGGCTGGCTGGAGGGATTTGGGTCGGACCGGTTCAAGCACCTCGCCTTCCAACTCCTGCAAAGACTAGTCTACGAAGGGTACTTTCGCTCAGACTCCATGTCGACACACTGGTCTGCGTTGGCGAAAGAAGTTCGTAAAGAATTCCTGCCGGTCAACGTTCGTTACGGCGCTCGGGACGATGCTGCAAACCTGTTTATTCTTGAATTCGGTGGCGCTGGCTCATCTGGCCGAGGGACTCCGGCTGCGGTCCGCACGTCCTTCAAAGTTCGGAAGAGCAACATCATCGGCACCTCAGATCTTGTCGAGGCAGTCTCTGCACACGATGAAGCCGTAGTCTTGGTGCTGGATGACTTCATCGGTTCTGGAGAGACCGTTGTAGAACTGTTGAGTGCAGCCGAAAGTGCGCTAGATGGATGGACTCCTTTGTGGCGCGAGCGGGTTCGCATCGTCGTTGGTTCGTGCGTCGCCGACGCGAGCGGACTTGAGGCTGTGTGCCGACATGCGGCGTGTGCAGCGGCGGTTACCGCGCGGCCTATCGACGCGCGACTGCGAGCGTTCGACACGGCTGGTGAGATTTTCGAGTCGAGCGACGACCGAGAAGACATGCGGGCGTTAGTCGAGGAAATCGGACGGGAGTTGGTTCCGCGGCATCCCCTTGGATGGGACGAACAAGGACTGTTGGTTGGATTCGAGCGCAACTTTCCCAACAACACGCTCCCGATCTTCTGGTGCCGTGGCCGTTACCACGGCAGAAAGTGGACGCCGCTGTTCCCGAGAACGTCGTGAAGCATCACCTCATGCCGATGTCGTCGCCGTCGATCCGGCCGCCGGCGAGGGTCCAGGTGACCTCCTCGTCGACGAACACGTCGTGGCCGGTGACGCCGGGCGCGTCGACCAGGGTCGGGAGCCGACCCTTGAGCAGCCGCTGGTACCAGGTGGCCAGCCCCAGCGCGGTGGCGTGGCCGTTCACCGCGGGGATCTCGGCCGTGCGCCACGCGTCGGCGTTCACGTCGGGCAGTGGGCCGAGCGAGCGAGCGCGGAGCGAGGTCGGGTCGCCGCACGCCTCGGCCCACCAGGGCGCGGTCAGACCGACGGTGTCGGCGACTCGAGGGAGCTCGTCGTGCGGCACGCCGATGTGGATGTCGAGGCCGAGCGGCTCGGCGAGCTCGTCGCGGAAGAAGGTGCCGAGGGAGCGGCCGTCTACCCGGCGCACCAGCTCGCCGGCGAGGAACCCGAAGGTGAGCGCGTGCTCGCAGATCAGCTCGCCGGCGACGAACGCCGCCACCGCCACGCCGGGCCCGCCGGCGGCGATCGCCTCGGCGACACCTTCGAAGCCGGGCGCGACGAAGCCCTGGATCCCGGGCACGGATGGGCCGTCGCTGCGGTCGGCCATGGCGGCAGCTCCTTCGACGTCTCCGGTCGGGCGCGGATCGTACGTCGGGCCTCCGGCGGCGAGCTTCGTCCTGTTGCCGGGAATGCATCTGGGTTCGCCGGCGTTGTCGACCGCTCCACGGGTCCGGTCGGCGTGGGTGTCACGGCCGGCGGGTACCCGTGTCCCTCACCAACCGAACACAGGAGACAGCCCTGATCCCGCAGACGGTCCTGGAACACGATGAGATGCATCACCTGGTGAACGGCCTCAGCCTCGAGGTCACCCGCCAGGCCGAACGGATCCGCCGCCGCTCGCACGGCCAGGACTGGCCGGGGGCGGCCAGCGCGATGGCCGAGCTGGAGGAGGCGGTCCAGATCCTCGGCCGGTTCGTGAAGGTCACGCTCCTCAGCTCGGTCGAGGCGGACGGGCCGGACCCCGAGCCCGAGCCCGAGCAGACGCCGGAGCTGCCCACCGGGCAGTACCTCTGAGGTCCGGGCGGGCCAGCCGTCAGCGGCTGGCCCGCCGCCCGGGTTCAGACGAACGGATCGAGGCGGACAGCGAGGCGGTCGTCCTCGTGGAACCCGTAGACGACGGCCAGCGTGAGCAGCGTGTGGCGACAGGCCGTGGGCAGCTGATCGATCGGCCATGAGCGCGTGTGGTTGCGCGGCTGGATGTCGTCGCCCCCGGAGAGGTCCGGCACCGGGTCGCCCCAGCCGAGCTCACGAAGGGCGGTTCGCTGACCGTCGTCGAGGTGAGCGGCGGGCGGCAGGTAGTAGTCGCCGGCCACCTCCGTGTAGAGCGCGCCGTCGTCGTCCGGGCCGAGGTGGGCGAAGCCGGGGTTGGGGTGTGGTTCGGCGAGGTCGATCGTGGCCCACCACAGACCCTCGTCCATGGCTCGGGTGAGGAGGCGGGACAGTGCGGCGGCACAGGCTTCGAACCCGCCCGCCGCTGACGGTCGCACGACGAACCCACGGGGTTCGGACAGCACCGGGCCGTTCAAGTCGAACGGCTCCAGTGCGCGTGCATCCACCATTTCGTCCCGCCTCCTCGGCCCGGGCTCCGCCGCCCGGTGATGTCAGGTACGGCCTGGCCGTGACCGTCAGAGCCCATCGGTAGCGTCGGGCACCACTTCCCCCTTCGTGCTTGCCCGCCCGAAGGATGTCCGTCACCATGGCCCTCGACGCCCGCCATCGCTCGTCGCTCTACCTGAAGTTCGTCCCGCTGATCGGCGAGGACGACGCCAACGCCCTCATGTCCGAGTTCCCCGCCTCCGAAGCCGACGAGCTGGTCACCAAGCAGTTCCTCCGCGCTGAGCTGGCGCTCCTGCGAACCGAGCTGGCGGAGCTGGAGAACCGTTTGACCGTGCGCCTGGGTGCGGCGCTGGGCGTGGCGACCGCGATCCTGGCGACGCTGATCACCCTCCAGTAGCGGTCAGCCACCAGCCCGTCGGCGCGTCCTGCTCCCGGTCCTCGGGACAGCGGCGGGAGGCTTCGCGGTGCTGGCCCGCCGCACAGGTGCCCGTCGCTCCGCCGGGGTGCACCGGCTCATGCGGCGAGCACCAGCTCGTGTCGGACGTTGAGCGCCGTGGCGTGGATGGTGCGGCCGTCGCCGGTGTCGAGCGCCCGGACGGAGACGAGGTCGTCGCCGGTCTCGCCCAGGATCCCGGCGCCGGCTGCGGTGAGGGTCGGCAGCACACGGTTGGTGAGCCGCTCCATGAACGCCCTCGCCCGCCGGGTGCAGGTCGTCCTGCGGGGCACGTGGAGCGTCGAGGCCAGGAGCCCGTCGATGAGGGCGTCCCACTGCTGGGCGAGCTGGTCGGGGTGCTCGAAGACCTCGACCAGCGCCGGGTGGCCGGCCACGCCGACGAGGATGCCGCGCTGACCGAGGAGGGGGCGGGGGACCGCAGCGCGGAGCTCGTCGGTGACCTGGGCCTGGTCGAGGACCTCGACGAGCGAGGACGTCGGCGAGGCGCCGTAGGTCTGCTCGTAGGCGGCGACCCGGGACCAGACGTCGCCCTGGTCGACCCGACCCTGGACCTGGCTGTCCTCGGTGGGACGTCGGACGCCGTGGGTCGCACCCCGGACGCCGAGCGGTGCCCGGCGCCGGTGGAGGTGCTGGGCGGTGTCGCCGTTCCAGCGTCCCGCCTCGACGCAGCGCACCGGCAGGTCGAGCTGGGCCGCTGCGCCGACGAGGACGCTGTGGACCAGCACCCGGTGCTGCCAACCGCCGTCGACGATCGTGCCCTCGAGCAGGACGTAGGGGAGCGGCGTGGGGTTCTTCGCCGTGAGCAGCCCGACGGTGGGGCCGCTGTCGAGCTCGCCGATGGTGGCCTCCGCCGGCGGCTCGAGCGGGACCGGGACGTCGGGGACCGGGGCGTCGGTCCAGATGGGGTAGAGGGTGAGCGGGCCGACGACGGTCGGGGCGCCGAGGTGGAGGGTGGGCAGGGTCACGTGCATCATTGGATCAAGCATGATCTAATCGTACGGATGGGGTGTGACACCTTCTCCGGAGTTCCGAGATGACCGACCTGCAGGGCTTCCCCCGACCGTCCGTGGCCGTCGACGTCGCAGTGCTCTCGGTCGTCGCCGACGACGAGGGTGTGGACCGGTTGTCAGTGCTGCTGCACCGTCGGGCGACCGCCACCGAGAAGGGGAAGTGGGGCCTGCCCGGGTCGTTCCTGCGGGAGCGGGAGCGACTGTCGGATGCGGTGCAGCGGACGTTGCTCGACAAGTGCGGCATCGAAGGGCTCACGCCCCGCCAGCTGCTGGTGCTCGACGATCCGGGTCGTGACGACCGTGGCTGGGTGTTGTCGGTCGCCCACCTCGACGTCGTCCCGGTGGCCGGTGCCCCCTCGCTGTTCTCCCGGACCGATCTGCGCTGGGCGCCGGTCGATGGATCGGTCGCCGTGGTGCCCGGTCAGCGTCGGCTGCCCTTCGATCACGACTCGATCGTCGCCGAGGCGGTCTCGCGCTTCCGGGTGGATCACGAGGATGCGCCGGACCCATACCGGCTGCTCGAGGAGCCCTTCACCGTGCGGGAGCTGCGCCACCTGCACGAGGCGGTGCTCGGCGAGCGCTTGCAGAAGGACACCTTCCGGCGGGCGATGCTGGCGCACCTGGTGGCGACGCAGTCGACGGAGTCCGGGTCGGTGGGGCGACCGGCGCGGCGGTACCGGCGTCGGTGAGTGCCGTCGCCCGCGACTCAGGCCAGTTGCCGCTCGATCTCTCGGATGTCGCCTTCGCTGAGCGCGGCTGGGTGGTTCGAGATGATCTCGCACAGGCGACGTCCGGAGCAGAAGCGGACACCGTCCACGATCGGCTGCTGCGACCGACCCTTGATGGTCACGCGTCCGCCGTGGACGCAGACGATGGGCGTCACCGCCGTGCCGGTCTTCGCGGCGATGACGGCGGCTTGACGGCGAGCCTGCTGAACCACGTGGTCGAGGCTGCGGCCGGAACCGAAGACCCGCCCGTTCGTGATCGTCACGCCGCTCTTGTAGTTCTTCGTCTCGACGGTGAACACGCCGGTCGGGCCGGTGACGACGTGGTCGATGTTGGCCTTCGACCCCGGCATCGCAAGGTCGTGCTGCACCCGGTACGACGCCGGCAGCTCCTGCAGTGCTCGTGCGGTGAGGCGCTCGCCCTCGGCGCCGATGCGCCAAGCCTCGGTCGACGGCCGAGCGCCCATGCTCTTCTGCGCTGCGGAGACGGTCATCAGGAACAAGCAGAAGGCGGCGACGAGCCCGACCTGGTGCACGAGTCCGCTGTCGAACATCGGTCCGGTGTCGATGCCCCCGTCCACGGCCCCGGACGCCACGGATCGGAACTGCCCGTCGAGGATGTCGGCGCTGACTCGGACGCCGAAGTAGCCGACGACGGGAGCGGCAGCGACGAAGAGAAGCAGGCGCGGAAGGTTGCGTCGGGCTCGGGCCCGGTCCATTCCTCGGCGGCGCTCGTACTCGGCCTGCGCCGATGCCCCAGCGGAGGTCGTCGAGTGGGGCTGCGGCTTCAGGTCCACTGTGGGCGCGGTCTGATCCGCCGATGGCGCCTCCGATGGCGCCTCCGATGGGGCCGGCGGTGCGGGTGAGGCGGGGGGTGCCGGCGCCGGCGGGGCTGGCGGTGTCGGCTGCTCGACCGGAATGGCGGTTGCGGTCGCCGGTGCTGCTGCCTTGGGAACTTCGGCGCAGGTCATGCAACGCCCGACGTCCTCCAGGTGGAACCACCACGCCCGAGCGCCCGGTGCGAGCGCGCGGTCGCAGTCCATGCACGTGGCCGCCCACCCCAGGCGCAGCACCTTCCCACCGATCACGTCTGACATCTCCGCTCTCGTCCGCCGCTGGTGACATTCCGCCGCCGCCAGCTCGATGCATCTTCGGCCGTTCCGTCGCTCGACTCAAGCACCGCGTTCGCATGTGACGGTCCCGGCCTCCGCACCCGGCGACGTCCGTACGGCGAAGCCGTGACCGTCAGCGCCTGCCGGTACCGTCGGTCATCGCTTCCCCCTTCGTGCTTGCCCACCCGAAGGATGTCCGTCACCATGGCCCTCGACGCCCGCCACCGCTCGTCGCTCTACCTCAAGTTCGTGCCGCTGATCGGCGAGGACGACGCCAACGCTCTCATGTCCGAGTTCCCCGCCTCAGAAGCCGAAGAGCTGGTCACCAAGCAGTTCCTCCGCGCCGAGCTCGCAACCCTGCGAGGGGAGATGGGGCTCATGCGTGGTGAGCTCCGGTCGGAGCTGGCTGAGCTGGAGAACCGTCTGACCGTGCGGCTCGGCGCGGCCCTGGGCGTGTCGACCGCGATCCTGGCGACGCTGATCACCCTCCAGTAGCGGTCACCTCGCCTCGCTGTCGGTGGGGTTCCGTAGCATCGGTGGCCTCGGTACTCACTCGACCGAGCTCGGTGCTTGCGCACCCTTCCGTTCGTCCGAGCGAGGTGCGACCATGTCCGTCAGCGAGTTCCAGCGCCACGAGGTGTTCAAGTGGCTCGCGGAGAAGATGGGGCCGGAGAGGGCTGCGATCATGATGCACCTGCTGCCGCCAGTGGGATGGGGCGACATCGTCACGGCCCGGGACCTCCACGCCGAGGTCGACGGTCTCCGGAGTGAGATGCAGGCCGGTTTCGGTGAGCTCCGAGCGGGGATGCACGCTGGGTTCGCGGAGGTCCATGCGGCCCACTCGGGCCTGCTGGTCAAGTTGTTCTTCGGGATGGTGGCGAGCAACGCCACGCTCGTGGGTCTGGTGCTCGCAGCGACCCGCTTGGGCTGAGACGGCACTTCCCCCTTCGTGCTTGCCCACCCGAAGGATGTCCGTCACCATGGCTCTCGACGCCCGTTCCCGCGCCTCGATCTACGAGGCCCTCGCTCCGCTGATCGGCGAACGCAACGCCAACGAACTGATGTCTGAGTTCCCATCGATCGAGGCCGATGAACTGGTGACGGAGCAGTTCCTGCGCGCCGAGCTGGCAGAGCGCTTCCACCGACAGACGCTCTGGGTCGTGGTCACCGTCGGAGCGGCGTTCGCCGCGTCGACGGCGATCCTCGGGACGCTCATCACCGTGCAGTAGCGGCGTCAGCTCCAGCGCGGATCGGGGGTGAGCAGGCCGCGGAGCACGGTGGCCAGGCCCGGCCCGAAGGAGTCGGGGACGGTCGGCCCGATCTGGACCGAGGCCATGGCGACGGCGACGACGACGGCGACGAGGCCGTCGGCCAGGTGCTCAGGCGACAGGTCGGGGCGGATGTCGCCCGCCTCCTGGCCCTCGGCCAGCAGCTCGGCCACGGCGCGGCGCAGCTCGGCGAAGGACTCGGTCTCGAGCACCCGCTCGGTCACATCGGGCTCGAGGCCGGCGAGCAGCCGGCGGGCCAGCGGGTACCGCTCGACGAGGGCCAGCACCGTGGCCAGCAGGCGCTCGTGCACCGCGCCCTCGGGTCCGAGCGACACGAGCTCCACGCCGAGCTCGTCGAAGAGCGAGGTGAGGTCGTCGTCGACGGCCGCGAAGAACAGGGCTTCCTTGTTCTCGAAGTGGACGAAGGCGGTGGTGCCGCCGACGCCGGCGTCGCGGGAGATGTCGGCCACCGACGTCGCCCGGTAGCCGTCGCGGGCGAAGCGCTCGCGCGCCGCGTCGAGGAGGGCCTGGCGGGTCTTCGCGCCTCGCGTCGTGGTGCCAACTGCCACCTTGCCAGCGTAGCCCGCAGTGGTCATGATATGAGTGATTCAGTGTTTCACTCAGTTACTCACACCGCGAGGGATGCAATGGCCAGCACGACCACCGACCGTCAGACCAGCGACCCCGAGCGCGACTTCCCGGTGCGCCGCATCAGCTTCGAAGAGGTCATCGACGGGCTCGACGCCGACTTCGCCGCCCACGACGACGTGCTCATGTGCCACCTGGTGGCGGCGCTGTCGGGGCTGTTCCCCGACGGCGAGGAGATGTTCATCGATGCGGTGAAGCACTACCGCAACGAGGTCACCGACTCGGACCTGCGCCGCCAGGTGAACGCCTTCATCGGCCAGGAGGTCACCCACGGTCGCGAGCACCGTCGCCTGAACGAGCGACTGGCCGAGCTCGGCTACCGCTCGAAGATGGTCGAGGAGAGCCTGCAGCGCGACGAGGTGATCACCCCGGGGATGATGCGGATCATCAAGGTCGCCACCCGCTTCGGCCCGCTGCGCGACGTCGGTCGTCAGATCCAGGAGGACGAGCAGTACGAGCCCGAGCCGATCATGCTGCTCGCGCTCACCGCCGCGCTCGAGCACTACACCGCGACCCTGGCCGAGATGCTGCTCACCGAGCCCGATCTGCAGCAGCGCTTCGCCGACGAGCGGTTCTTCCGCATGTGGGCGTGGCACGCCATCGAGGAGTGCGAGCACAAGGCGGTGGCCTTCGACGTCTACCGCGCCGTCGGCGGCGACGAAGCGACCCGGCGCAAGGCGATGCGCATGGCGACGCTGGCCCTTGCGTTCATCGCCGGCTACCACACGGTCGTCGGTGCGCTCCGGGACCGACGCAGCTACCGGCGCGCCGCGCTGCTGCGGAGCCTGTGGCGCAACCGGAACAACCCGTTGTTCTCCCGCCGCCTCCGCCAGCGCCTGGCCGACTACCACCGGCCCGACTTCCACCCGCTCCAGCACGACACCACCGCGATCGAAGCGGCGTGGCGTCGCTGGCTGGACGACGACGGCCCCCGCCCCGACGCCGCGGCTGCCTGACCGTCAGGATCGATGACGTGAGCCAGATCAGTGACGTGCAGGGGCTGGAGGCGGTCGTCGGGTCGCGGCCGCTGGCGATGATGATGAAGTCGATCGATCGGCTCGACGACCACTGCCGGGCGGTGATCGACCGATCGACGGCCGCCGTCATCGCCTACCGCGACGAGCGCGGGCTGCGGGCCCGACTCGTCGGGGGTGCGCCGGGATTCGCGTGGGACTCGCCGACGTCGCTGGCCATCGACGCCCCTGACGGCGCCGTCGCCGGTACTCCCGTCGGCGCGTGCTTCCTGACGCCGGGGTGGCGGGAGACGCTGCGGGTGAACGGCACCTTCTCGTCGAGCTTCGAGGTGTCCGAGGCGCTCGTCCACTGCGGCAAGGCCGTGATCCGGTCCAAGCTGTGGGACGCGCCGACCGAGACCGCGGCGCAGGCGCCCTCGACGACCGAGGCCTCATTCGACGATGCCGCCAGGGCGTTTCTCGCTGACGCACCCTTTCTGATCGTCGGCTCCTGCGATGCTGACGGGAACGCCGACGCCAGCCCCAAGGGTGACCCCGGTGGCTTCGTGCACGTCGTCGACGACGCCACGATCGCGATCCCGGACCGCAAGGGCAACAAGCGCACCGACACGCTCCACAACCTGCTCGACGACCCGACGGTGGCCATCCTCGCGCTGTCCCCTGGCGACGATCGGACACTCGAGCTCGGCGGTCGGGCCCGCATCTCGACCGAGCCGGCGCTGCTGGCCAGCATGGCCATGAACGGCAAGCAACCGAACGTTGCGATCATCGTCGACCTCGACCGGGCGCAGCTCGATGTGTCCGAGGGACTCGGCGCCGCCGACCTGTGGAACAGCGACCATCACATCGCCCGTGAAGACCTGCCGGTGGCGACGCGCATGTGGACCGATCACGTGGAGGCCAACAGGACCGGGGGCCTGACGGCCAGGGCGATCAAGCTCGCGGCCCGAGCGGCCAAGGTCGGGGACACGAGCGTCGCGGCCACGGCGGCGCTGAACCGCGACTACGACAAGAACCTGTACTGACGCACCGATCACCTGTCGCCGGCCTGGCGACACGGTCGAGGCCGGCGGCGTGTCCCAGACGACCGGTGGTGCGACCGCCGGCGCTGGCGGGCGGCGTCGCAGTCGATGCAGCGGTCGTCCACGAACCACGGCCCGGGCGCACCCGCCGGGTGCCGGTCCTGGATCCGTGCCATGGCATCCACGCTACGCAGCCGTCCCAGGCATGCGGCCGGCGGGGAGCAGGCGGAGGTCCGTCGCTGCCGGGCACCGCAACCCGGCTCGTGCAGACAGGTACGCCGTGACCGTGACGACTCCCTGCTCGAACGGGGTCGTCAGCTCGTTCCGGCGGTGACCTCGGCACGGTCGGGGAAGAAGGCCACGAGACCGTGTGCCCATTCCGCTCGGGCGGGCGAGCGACGCAGGGCTACGGCCCGGCCACCACGACGGCGTAGCCGTCCGGATGCCGGAGCCAGATCTCCCGCTGGTGGGAGTTGGGGTTCTCGAGCGGGCCGTCGATCAGGTCGGCGGACCTCGAGCGGGCTCGCTCGACCACGGCGTCGATGTCGTCGGTGGAGAACCACAGCAGGATGCCGTTGCCCCGTGACGGGTCGTCGGGGTCGCCCATCTCGGGGTGCTCGTCGGCCTCCCAGCGGTGGAGCTGCAGCACGAGCTCGTCGCCGTCCAGGAGCATCTCGTACTCGTCGCCGCCGTGGCCCGACGTGAGACCGAGGACGTCCTGGAACCAGCGCGATGCCGCCTCGACGTCGCGCACCACCACCATGGGCTGGGGCTTGAGCACGGTCCGACCGTACGCCTCCTCGTCAGCGCGTGCCGCCGATGGACCGAAGGTGTGTCAGGGCCGTCGTCCGAGGACGATCTGGTGGTCGTTGCGGAACCGGTACACGCCGCGCTCGTCACGGCAGTGCTCCAGCGCGTCGAGCACGGCTCGCTTGAGCGCCCCAGGACCGACGTGGTCGAGCGCGGGCACGGCCGGGCCGACGCTCGCCACGGCACGCCAGGCGACGTCCGGGTCCGGCCACTCGAGGACCGAGACGCGCTGGTGGCGTTCGATGTCGACGAAGCCGGCGTGGTCGAGCATCGACTCGGCGACGCCGTGATGCGCGATGTCGTTCAAGCGCTTCATGCCGGTGAAGTGGGTCTCCGGGGAGTGACGGGCGAAGACCTTGAACACCGGGCGGAGGTCCAGGGGTTCGCCGTCCCCCCAGAAGCTGATCGCAAGCCAACCGCCCGGCCGGAGCACCCGGTGCGCCTCGACCACGGCGGCGTCGCAGCCGCCCCACACCCCGTTGATCGAGGTCACGACGTCGAAGGCCGCAGCGGGCCAGGGAAGGTCGTACATCGAGCCGAGCCGGATGTCGGCGTCGGGGAGGCGATCGCGGGCGATCTCCACGAGCGGCTCGGACGCGTCGAGTCCGTGGACGGTCGCACCGGTTGCTGCCGCCTGCACCATGGCGAGCCCCGAGCCGCAGGCGACGTCGAGCAGCGTCGTCCCCGGGCCGACCTCGGTGCGTCGGTGGATCGCGGTGATCGCCGCAGTCGCGTAGTGCTCGAACAGGCAGGACCAGTCGGCGGCTTCGCGACCCCAGGCATCCCCGGCCTCGCGCCAGTCGTGGTGAGCAGCCGGGTCCGACTCGGCCGACGAGGGATCGGTTCGGCTGTTGGTGGTGGAAGCGGTCATGGCGTGATCGTGACGCCACGCGGTGGGCGGGTCTTGGAGACCCCATCGAGAAGCTCTCAGGAGATCTCCACAGGATCAGTGGGTCTTCTCCAAGCCACCGCCGCCGCTGCGGTCGACAGTGGCATCGGCACGCACCCGTGCCACCGGAGACCGACCAGGAGACGACACCATGACCATCACCGACCAGCCGAGCGTCGACAACGGCGTGAACGTCCAGGCCCTGCTCGATGCCCGAGCCGCGCTGACCGATGCCCCCGAGGCGGCCGCGTTCCAGTGGCGGGCCCGGGCGGAGTGGGTCGCCGGGACCCACACCAGCACCACCATCGACGGCTTCTTCGGCCTCGGGGCGGAGCAGGCGCACCGCCAGACGTTCGTCGTCGACACGGACCACCCGGAGCTGTTCGCGTCCGAGGACCACGGCATGACCCCGGTCGAGCTGGTCCTGGCCGGCCTCGCCGGCTGCCTCACCGCCGGCATCGCCGCGGTGGCCACGAACCGGGACGTGCAGCTCCGCTCGGTCGTCGCCACCATCACCGGGGACATGGACATCCAGGGCATCCTCGGCATCGACCCCGACGTCCGGAACGGGTTCGGCGACATCACGGTGCGGTACGAGATCGACGCCGACGCCTCACGCAGCGACATCGAGGCGATCGTGGCGCAGTCCCAGAAGCGATCGGCGGTGTTCGACGTCGTCACCAACCCCACCAACGTCGTCGTCGAGGTCGCTTGAGCCGCCGGCCGGCGAGGAGGAGTCGACCCATGGACGCGGTGTCGGTCGTCGTGATCGGTGCCGGCCCGGCCGGGCTCGCGGTGAGCGGGTCCCTCGTGGCGGCCGGTGTCGGTCACGTGGTCCTCGAGCGCCACGATGTGGGCCACGCCTGGCGACACCAACGGTGGGACTCGCTCCGCACCCTGACCCCGAACTGGATGAACGGGCTCCCGCGCCTGGCGTACCGGGGTCCGGACCCGGACGGCTACATGACGGCGGCCGAGCTCGCGGACCGGCTCGACGGCTA
>Ga0208490_100150_pt1 | contig 56932 bp, 65 predicted proteins | sample SubbioAug_CSWold_FD_184818 | JGI IMG/M metagenome (GOLD analysis project Ga0208490, IMG submission 184818) | Serpentinite rock and fluid subsurface biosphere microbial communities from McLaughlin Reserve, California, USA - CR11Aug_CSWold (SPAdes) | ecosystem: Environmental > Terrestrial > Deep...
CGGTCGGTGCTGCAGTGGGACAAGGACGACTGCGCCGCCGCCGGCCTGGTGAAGTTCGACCTGCTCGGCCTCGGCATGCTCACCGCCCTGCACGAGACCGTCGACCTGGTGCAGGCGGCGTACGGCATCGAGCTCGACCTGGCCGAGCTGCCCCAGGACGACGAGGTCTACGCCATGCTCTCGGCGGCCGACTCGGTGGGCGTGTTCCAGGTCGAGTCCCGGGCCCAGATGGCCACCCTGCCCCGGCTGCGGCCCCGGGAGTTCTACGACCTCGTCGTCGAGGTCGCCCTCATCCGCCCCGGCCCGATCCAGGGCGGCTCGGTGCATCCCTACATCCGCCGCCGCAACGGCGAGGAGGACGTCACCTACCTGCACCCGCTGCTGAAGCCCTCGCTCGAGAAGACCCTCGGCGTGCCCTTGTTCCAGGAGCAGCTCATGCAGATGGCCATCGACGTGGGCGGGTTCACCCCGGCCGAGTCCGACCAGCTCCGGCAGGCCATGGGATCGAAGCGCTCGCCGGAGCGGATGGAGCGCCTGCGCGAGCGCTTCGCCGCCGGCGCCCGCGAGCGCGACGTCCCCGACGACGTCATCGAGCAGGTGTGGCTCAAGCTCTCGGCCTTCGCCCGCTACGGCTTCCCCGAGAGCCACTCGGTGTCCTTCGCCTACCTGGTGTACGCCTCGTCGTGGCTGAAGCGGTTCCACCCGGCCGCGTTCTGCGCGGGCCTGCTCAACGCCCAGCCCATGGGGTTCTGGTCGCCGCACACGCTCATCCAGGACGCCCGCCGCCACGGGGTCGAGGTCCGCACCCCCGACCTGTCGGTCTCCGCCGCCAAGGCCACCCTGGTCTGGGACCCACCCGAACGAAACTGGCAGCGGCTCCGTTGCACGCCGCCGGAGGAGACCACCCGGGGGCTGCCGGCGGAGGTGTGGGGCAAGGGCGGGCCGGTGGTGCAGCTCGGCCTGCGCGAGGTGCGGGGCATCGGCGACGACCTGGCTGCCGAGATCGAGGCCGAGCGCTCGGCTCGGGGCCCGTACGCCTCGATGGAGGACCTGGCCCGCCGGGTGCCGCTCACGCTCCCGCAGCTCGAGGCCCTGGCCACCGCCGGCGCGTTCGGCTGCTTCACGTCCCCCCGCACCGGGAAGCCGCTCACCCGCCGGGAGGCGCTGTGGCAGGCCGGGTCGGTGGCCCAGGGTGGGGTCGACCGCCTGCCCGGCATCGTCACCGGCGTCGACGCCCCGACGCTGCCCGGCATGGACGAGGCCGAGATGGCCCGGGCCGACCTGTGGTCAACCGGCATGAGCCCCGACGGCCACCCGACCCGGTTCATCCGCGACGAGCTCGCCCGCCTCGGCGTGGTCACCGCCGCCGGGCTGTGGCACCTCGAGCCGCGCTCGAAGGTGCTGGTCGGCGGGGTCGTCACCCACCGCCAGCGACCCGCCACCGCCGGCGGGACCATGTTCCTCAACATCGAGGACGAGACCGGCCTGATCAACGTCGTGGTGTCGAAGGGGTGCTGGGCCGCCCACCGCCGGGTGGCCGTGACCGCGCCGGCCATGCTCATCCGGGGTCGCCTCGAGCGCAGCCAGGGCGTGATCAACGTGGTGGCCGAGCGGCTGTCGCTGCTCCCCGTCAGCGGCGCGCTCCGCAGCCGGGACTTCCGGTGACGGGGCAGGGTGGCGATGCGGACCGACCACGGCAGGCTGTCCGGATGACCGAACGCCCGGAAGTCACCGTCGTCGACCACCAGGGCCGCGAGCGCTTCGAGGCGCTCGTCGGCGAGCACGTCGCGGGGTGGATCACCTACGGCCGCGACGGCGACGTCGTCGACATGCAGCACACCGTCGTCGGCGACGATTACGAGGGGCAGGGCATCGGCGGCGCACTGGTGCAGGGGGCCCTCGACCAGGTGCGGGAAGCGGGCCAGAAGGTGCGACCGACTTGTCCGTTCGTCCGCAGCTGGATCGACGAGCACGAGGAGTACGCCGACCTGGTCGGCTGACCGTGATGCGCCATGGGTGAGGTCGCCCTCCAGGGCACGCTCTTCGGCGGCGTGGCGCCCGGGCTCGCCGGGCCCATCGATGCCGAGCGCGTCGACCTCGCCCACGGCGCCTGGATCGTCCGGGTGCCCGGCTGGCTCCGGGGCGACCAGATGCTGCTCGACGAGCTCTCCGCCTCGACGTCGTGGCACGAGGGGAGCCGGCCGATGTACGAGCGCATCGTCGACATCCCCCGCCTCACGGCCACGCTGCCCCGCGACGGCCCCGGGCACCCCGTGCTGGCCGACGTGCGCCGGGCCCTGCGCGACCGGTTCGACGAAGGCTTCGACCGCATCGGCCTGGCGCTCTACCGCGACGGACGCGACTCGGTGGCGCCGCACGGCGACATGGTCGCCCGGGAGATGGACATCTCCGTGATGGCCATCGTCTCCTGCGGGGCCCGCCGGCGCTTCCTGCTCACGCCGGCCCAGGGCGGCGGCGGCTCGGTCGCGTTCGACTTCGGCGACGGCGACCTGCTGGTCATGGGCGGGACCATCCAGCGCACCTGGCGCCACGGCGTGCCCAAGACGGCGCGCCCGGTCGGCCCCCGCCTGTCGATCATGTTCCGCCCCCGCTGGGGCGGCGGGTAGGTCGGGGATGGGCCGGGCAGAGGGCGGGCGCCGCCGAACGCGCGGATCCGCGCCGAAGGGGGGTGCACCCGGGGCGAACGCGCGGATCCGCGTCGAAGGCGGCGTGGTCAGCCGACGGCTTGCCGGCTGTACGCCTCGAAGCCCGGCGCCGGGTAGGTGCCCGTGGTCTCGACCCCGTCGATCGTGCCGCTGACGTCACCGATCGACCACGTCGCCGTCCAGGCGTACCGCACGGCGATCTGGTAGAGCCCGTCGTACTGGTACAGGTGGGTGATCCCGCCGTCGGGGTACGGGCCCGGCTGGCCGCTCATCGGCCCCTCCCACCCGTCGATGTCGTCGTGGGGGTCGTCCCAGTCGACGTAGATCTCGGCGGTGGCGGTCAGCACGAGCGGCCCGAACGGCGTGTCGGTGGTGAAGGTCTGGGTGGTGGGAGCGTTGGTCTCCAGGTACGCCCGGAAGCCGACGGGCAGCCGGCCGGGAGCGACGTGCGGCTGCGGCGTCGGAAGCCCGACCCGCTCGAGGAAGGCGGCCGCCTCGATCTGCGGCGTGGTCGTGGGCAGCACGGCATCCGGGCAGATCGAGTAGCTGCGCAGGAGGCGCAGGAACTGCATCTCGGAGTTGAAGTCCTCCGTGGCCGACGGTTCGCGCCCGAGGCGGACGGTCTCGGTGTCCAGGCACGTGCCGCCGTCAGGGTGCGGCCTGAGAACAGGACGCCAGAGCTCGCGGTAGGGGTACGTGGTGGTGGTGGTGACGAGACGTCCGCCACCCCCGCCACGGTCGTGTCCCTCGTCAGTCCCCCGACATGTATAGGCGCCCGGCGTAGTGGCATCTGGCACGCAGACCCGTTGGTGACTCGCATTCACGGGAAGCGCGAGGATTCCGAGGGAAAGGGCCACCAGCAGAGCACCGGAACTAAGACGCCGCATCGTCACATCCACTTGGCGGGACTGTTCCGTCGAGAGTCGTTGGAAGGCCCGCAACGACCCAGGCCGTGGGGTTGCCGCTGGTCCGTTGCTCGGAGGATGCCGTGCGAAGCTCAACAAAGGCTCGCAGCTCGGGAGGTGGAGGCGCGGGTTCCTCGATCGTCTCGGAGCTGTCGAACTCCACTTCCGCGAAGACGCACGCGTTGGTTGCGATGATCACGTCTCGGACATCAGCGGTAGTCGGGCCCGGATTCTCTCGGTAGCCAGGGAAGCCCTCTGCAGCGATCTCGATGAGGGAGTTGACAGCCTCGAGCGCGTGCTCCGGTGTCCGGATGCTCTCAGCGAGTTCTATCGACGGCTGATCAACCAACCCCTCCTCTCGGGCCAGCAAGAGGGCCTCCAGGCTCACCTCGTAGAGGGCGTTGAGGACCTGTTCGACGTACTCCTCGGTGATCAGGCTCACGTCCTCCGGGATGACGTCGGGCGGGGGGACCGCCGGCGCCGTCGTCGTGGTCGACGTGGTGGTCGAGCGCTCGGGGATCGAGGTGACCGCCGAGCGGTCACCGTCGTCGTCGTCACCGCAGGCGCTGACGAGGAGGGTCACCCCGAGGAGGCCGGTGAGGAGCCGCCGCATCGCCGGCAAGGTAGCCAATCGGACACGGCACGGGAAATGTGCTTCGACCCCTTTCGGCCCCTCTGACCGGCCGGCGCCATCGAGGTGAATGGGGATGGCCGCGGGGTGCCGCCTACCGTCGTGTGGCGATGCCCCCCCGACCGAGCAAGAACAAGCGTCAGCGCCAGAACCGTCAGGAGCGCCAGGCGAGGCAGGCCCGCTCCGCCCGGGCGGGCGAGGCGACCGCGATCTCCCGCGGCGAGCGGGAGGCCATCCCCACCGAACCCTCCCGGGCCACGGCGAAGGACGCCACGGGCAAGGGGGGAGCCGGCCGCCGCCAGAAGCGGTCGTCGCCGTTCACCATCCCCGGCCAGCGCGCCGTGGTGATGGCCCTGATGTTCACGATCGTCTCCGGCGCCACCTTGCTGCTCGCGCCCGTGCAGGTGCAGCGCGAGGTCGACGCCGACGATCCCGTGCTCGAGCAGGTGGACGACGGCGACATCAACGAGCGCGACGAGGAGGCCGGCACCGTCACCTACGTCGACGACGCCAAGCTGCTCGACGAGGAGGGTCCGGCGGTCGCCGCCGGCGTCTTGCTCACCCCGGTCCTCATCACGGGCATCGCCGTGTGGTTCACGAAGAAGCCACAACGCTCCACCGTGTGGACGATGTGCATGATCGCCCTGGCGGCGTTCGTGTTCCTGTTCGCCGGGCCCTACGGGATCATCACCCTGCCCTCGATGATCGCCCTCGCCATCGGCGGCTTCCAGTCCCGCCGGGCCGAGAGCAAGGAGCGCCTCGCCGCCCTCCGGGCCGAGAAGGCGGCGAAGCAGCGCGGCGAGCGCGGCGAGGGCGACGTCATCGACGTCGACGCCGTGGAAGAGGTGGAGGGCGACCGCCGCTAACGTCGCCCCGCCCGGATCGACCCACGAGGAGACCCCCATGTCGGACGCCGCTGCCGCCGCCCACGCCAAGTTCCAGGAGCTGATCGGCCAGGAGTCCGGTCCCGGCGAGTGGTTCGAGGTGAGCCAGGAGCGGATCAACGACTTCGCCGACGTCACCGTCGACCACCAGTTCATCCACATCGACCCGGAGGCGGCCAAGGCGACCCCGTTCGGTGGGACCATCGCCCACGGCTTCCTGACGCTGTCCCTGCTCACGCACCTCGGCTCCTCGATCAAGCAGGACCCGGAGACGTTCAAGGGCGTGGCCATGGGCATCAACTACGGCTTCGACAAGGTCCGGTTCATCGCCCCGGTGCCCAGCGGCTCGAGGGTCCGGGCGACGGCCGTGCTGAAGGACGCCGCCCTCAAGGGGAACGCCATCGACGTGACCCGCACCTACACGGTGGAGATCGAGGGCACCGACAAGCCGGCCCTCGTCGCCGACTGGATCACCCGCCTCGTCTACGGGTAGGTGGCGCTGAGCGTCGCCCGCTCGATCGCCGCCGACTCCAGCGCCGCCAGGGCGTCCGGGCCGGCGGCTCCTTCGGCGAGGCCGAGCGGCTCGGCCAGGGCGTAGGCGCGCGCCTCGTAGCGGTGCGGCGGCTCGCCGGGCGAGGGGCACGGGCCGGACCACCCGATCACGCCACGGTCGGTGCGAGCCAGGACGGCGCCGCCGGGCGGTGCGTCGGGGTCCACGACGTCGGCCGTGGGCGCCAGGTTCGTGACCACGAGGTGGACGCGGTCGGCGTCGACGTCGACGACCGCGACCGCCAGCTCCACGGCCGCCTCCGGAACGCCCGTGATGACGAGGACGGGAGCTTCGTCGTCGCCGTCGCAGGTGAGGCGCGGGTCGAAGGTGCCGCCGTCGGTCACGTCCGGGCTGGTGATGCGGAGCGAGGTGAGGGCGCCCTCGGTGGAGGGGGGCGCCACGGCGGGCGTGGAGGTCGTCGGCGGCGCCGGCGCCAGCACGCGCCCGTCGTCACCGCAGGCGGCGAGGGCCAGCGTGCAGGCGCCGACCACCAGCGCTCGGACCCGCATCCGGTGGTGGCCTACTTCTCCGCCGGCTCGGCGCGCCCGTTGCTGCCCCGGTCGAGCAGCTCGGTGACCCCGGCGAGCGCGCCGGCGACGCCGGAGAGCTCGGTGGGCACGATGATCTTCGTGGCCTGGCCGTCGCCGAGCTTCTGGAGCGTCTCGAGGTACTTGATGGCCAGCAGATCGTTCGACGGGTTGCCGTCGTGGATCGCCTGGTACACGGAGCGGATGGCGGCGGCCTCGCCCTCGGCGACGGCGGTCTGGCGGAACTGCTCGGCCTCGGCGAACTTGCGCACCGCCTCGGCCCGGCCCTCGGCCTCGAGCACCGACTTCGCCTTCACGCCCTCGGCCTCGAGGATCGCCGCCGCCTTGGCCCCCTCGGCCGAGGTGATGGCCGCCTCGCGCCGGCCCTGGGCCTCGGTGACCACGGCCCGCCGGGTCCGCTCGGCCTTCATCTGCTCGTGCATGGCCGACATGACGTCCGGCGGCGGGTCGATGCGCTGGATCTCCACCCGCACGACACGGACGCCCCACTTGTCGGTGGCGTCGTCGAGGATCTCGCGCAGGGCGACGTTGATCTTGTCGCGAGATGTGAGCGACTCGTCCAGCTGCATGTCGCCGATGACGTTGCGCAGGTTGGTCTGGGCGAGCTTGGTGACGGCCAGCATGAAGTTGGCGACGTTGTAGATGAGCCGCTGGGGGTCGGTGGGCTCGTAGTAGATGACGGCGTCGACGGACACGGTCACGTTGTCGGAGGTGATGACCTCCTGGGGCGGCACGTCGACCACCTGCTCGCGCATGTCGACGGTGCGCATCGTGTCGACGAGCGGGATGATCAGCCGCAGGCCGGGATCGACGGTCTCCTTGTAGCGGCCGAGGCGCTCGACGATGCCCCGCTGGTACGGGCGGACGATGCGCACGCCGGTGGCGACGTACGCGAAGAGGAAGAAGCCGATGACGGCCAGGACGATGATGAGCGTCACGACGGGGGCCTTTCGAGTGGGGCGATGGGGATGGGGAGGCCGGTGGGGAACACGATCACCCGGGTGCCACGGACCTCGAGCACGGTCACCGGGGTCTGGGCGGCGATGGCCGATCCGTCCATGGACTGGGCGCGCCACTCCTCACGACCGATGCGGACCAGGCCCATCTCGTCCGGGCCCTCGGGCACGGCCAACAGCACGATGCCCCGCTCGCCGACCAGGCGGGTGGCCCCCACGCCGAGCGGGTTGCGGGTGGAGGCATCGAGGCGGCGGGCCACCCGGCGCAGCGCAGCGAACGACACCCCGGACAGGCCGACGAACACGACCCAGCCGAGGCCGATGGGGGCGCCGAGGAACGAGATCACGGCAGCGCCGACGGCGCCCAGCGCGAAGGGCGCGAGGAAGAAGGTGCCGGCGGACATCATCTCGCCGAGCCCGAAGACCAGCGCGGCCACCAGCCAGACCCAGCGCCACACGTCGGGGTCGTCCACACCGGGAGCGTATCGGCCCGGGTGCACACCGTCTGGGCGGTTCAGCCCTCGGGGTCCTCGGGCTGCTCGTCCATCCGCCGCACCGAGTCAGCCGGGACGTCGGTGCCGTAGTCGAGGGCTTCGATCCGCTGCTCGCCCTGGTCGATCAGCAGGACCGCTCCCTCGGGCGACGCGCAGATCGTCCCGGTCTCGCCGAGCGCGGGCTCGTCTCGGCCGGGCCGCCGCTCGGTGACGAGGCATCGGGCGTCGGCGCCGGCGACCGTCCGGTCCTCCACCGTGAAGGTGAAGTCGTCGATGCGATCGGCCAGGGCCTCGCGCAGGCGGCTCAGGGCGCCGCTGCGGAACACACCGGGTGGGTCGACCAGCGCGTCGGTGCGCTCGCAGGCGAAGCGGCCCTCCTCCTCGGGCGTGCACGTGAAGGCCTCCCCGTCGACCACCTGGCGGACCTCGAGCAGCTCCCCGTCGGCGACGACGTCGACGCGCCGGTCCGGCGGCCGGTTCCGGACCACCAGCTCGGTGCCCTCCTCGGGACCGGGGAACCGGACCCGGTACGTCGCGGTGTCCCCCCGGGCGAGCAACCCGAGGAACTCGGCGACCTCCTCCTCCAGCCCGGCATCCAGTGCCGCCGACCGTGCCTGCTCGCCCCGCTGCTCGGCGATGTCGGTCAGCTCGTCCCCGCCATCGTCGCAGCCCACCGCCACGATCGCGGCCAGGGCGCACACGGCGAGGACACGTCGGCTGGGCACGGCCGGATCGTACGGACCAGGGCTACGGTGGCGGCAATGGCGCCACCGTCCCGCACCGTCCGGTCCCCTCGGTCCGTCGGCTCGTCGATCGCCATCGGCGTCGGCGTGGGGGTCGCCGCCGCGGCCATCGCCTTCGTCCTCATCGCCATCCCGCTGTACCTGCTGGCCATGCTCGAGCCCGAGGGCCTCGACCGCCCCATCGTGCGCACCGGGCTCTTCGGCGTGGCCATGCCCGTCGGCGCCGTGCTCGGCGTCATCGCCGGCGTCGTCGCCGGCCGTGTCGCCCGCCGGGGCGGCACCTGGACCCTCGACGACGGCGGCGACCGTTACAGCACCCGTTAGCGTTCAGCGGGTGACCCGGCCCGAACGCTGCATCCTCACCGTGCACGCGCACCCCGACGACGAGTCGTCGAAGGGGGCCGCCACCATCGCCCGCTACAAGGCCGAGGGCGTGCGCACCGTCCTGGTGTGCTGCACCGACGGCGCCGCCGGCGACATCCTCAACCCGGCCATGGACCACGACCACGTCCGGGCCGACCTGCCGGCGGTCCGGGCCCGGGAGCTGGACCGTGCCGCCGAGATCATCGGCTACGACCAGGTCATCCACCTCGGCTACCGCGACTCCGGCATGCCCGAGACGGAGGCCAACGCCCACCCCGAGGCGTTCGCCAACGCCGATCTCGACGAGGCCGTCGGCCAGCTCGTGGCCATCATCCGCCGGGAGCGTCCGCAGGTCGTGGTGACCTACGGGGACGACCAGAGCGGCTACCCGCACCCCGACCACCTCATGGTGCACGACGTCTCCATGCCGGCCGTCGAGCGGGCCGCCGACCCCGCCTGGTACCCCGAGGCCGGTGAGCCGCACCGGGTCGACAAGGTGTACTGGACCGGCTGGTCGCGGGCTCGCATCGTGGCGATGCACGAGATGTTCATCGAGCTCGGCAAGGAGTCGCCCTACGACGACCGGTGGTTCGAGCGCCCCGACCAGGACCACCGCATCACCACGCGGGTCCACACCGGCGAGTGGGCCGACGTCCGGTGGGAGGCGCTGCTCGCCCACGAGACCCAGATCGACCCCGAGTCGCCGTTCTGGTTCGGGCTGCCCCGCGAGGTGGCGGCCACCGTGCACCCGTGGGACGAGTACATCCTCGCCGTCAGCCACGTCGACAGCGACGAGTCGCAGGGCGACCTGTTCGACGGCGTCGTCGCCGGGGTCAGCGCCCGGGCCGACGCCTGACCCGCCGCCTCATGGCCGACGCCGTCCCCCTGCTCAGCCAGGCCTGGCTCGACCTGCAGCGCGAGGCCACGGCGACGCTGCCCGAGCGGCCGGGTGCGGGTGCCCGCATCGAGTACCGGGTCACCGGCGGCCCCGACGGCGAGGTCGTGTTCCACTCCGTGATCAAGGACGGGCGCCTGGTCGAGAACGCGCTCGGGGCCGCCGACGACCCCGACTTCACCGTGCTCATGCCCCACGCCGAGTTCGTGGAGGTCGTGCGAGGCGAGCTCGACCAGACGGTGGGCTTCATGCAGGGCCGGGTCAAGGTCACCGGCAACATCGGCCGCATGCTCTCGGTGCTGCCGATCACCACCTCGCCGGAGTGGCGGACGGCGGCGCAGCGGGTGCTGGCGTCGACCGCCCTCTGAGGTGCCGACTACTCCTCGACGGCACGCGACTCCACCACGAGCACCTGGCGGTCGTCGGTGATGTCCTCGACCTCGTAGGTGCCCGCCTCGCTGAAGATCACGAACGTGGACTCGCCAGGGAACAGCAAGCCGGTGTCGATGCGCGTGTCGGCTCGGATGCCGTGGTCGTCCTTGCCGGTGATGCGGAACTCGACGAGCTCGTCGACGGTGACTTCCAGCTCGTCGACGTCGAAGCCGTCGTCGCCGAGCTCCACGACGTGATCGGGCTCGGCGGGCACGTCGGGGAGGTCGTCGCGGGAGATGGCCCGGCGCTCGCTGTCGCAGCCGGCACCGGCGACCGCGACGAGGGCGAGGACGGCCACCAGGGCCCGGGCCCGCACCGTCACTCCGCCCGCTGCGCGTCGCGCAGCTCGCGGTAGCCGATGAGCACGACCCCGGCCCGCTCGAGCAGCGAGCGGGTCTCCGAGCTGAGGAGCAGGTCGAGGTCGTCGACCCGCCCCGGCCACGTCTCGCCGATGGCCCGCAGCTCGGGCGTGTCGACGGCCGGGTGGACCTGGACCTCCGTGACCCCCGGTCGCAGGTCGAAGATCGCGCGCTCGACGTGGCGGCGGCTGCCGACGGTGCGGGCGTGGACCAGGTGGTCGGGGAAGAGGATGCCCTCCTCGGCGGCGAGGTCGCGGAAGGGGAACCCGACGCCGCGCTGGGTGGACGCGCCGGAGAGCCGCACCGGGAGCCGGTACTCGACGGCGAGGTCGAGGTAGACGTCGAAGAACTCCGGGCGCAGCTGCATGACGGCCATGTGGCTGTCGAGGTGGCTGATGTCGAAGCCCCACAGGATCGCCCGCTCGATCTGGGCCCGGCACTCGCGGCGCACCTCGTCGAGGTCGGCGTGCTCCCACGCGTCGACGTTGGTGCGGGGGAACCCGCCGTCTCCGTCGAGCAGGGACGGGGCGTGCGTGATCGGCCCCCACCGGTACAGGTCGAGCTCGGCGGTGAGCGTGAGGTGCACGCCGACGTCCTCGCCCCGGTAGTGGCTGGCCGCCTCACGCGACCACGGCCCGGGCATCATGATCGCCGAGCTGGTGCCGAGGCCATCGCGCAGCGCCCGGTACACGCCGTGGTTGGCGGCGTGGCACAGGCCGAGGTCGTCGCAGCTGACGATCAGCAGTCGGGCGTCGGGGGGATGCCCCAGACGCTCGGCGAGGGTCGGCACGGCGGCAAAGTTAGCCAGCGCCGTCGATCGAGAGGTCGACGTCGGGACCCCCGCACACGCCCCACAGGCCCCGGCCGGCGTCACGGGCCTCGGCCTCGGCGGCGGCCAGGCGGGGGTAGAGCGCCTCGTTGTCGCCGTAGGTGACGGCATCGGCGTAGCCCTGCTCGACCAGGGCGAGGTTCACCAGCAGGTCGTCGTCGAGCCGGTAGACGTAGGCGAGCAAGCGGCCGAAGCGGTCGCGGGCGACCGAGTCGCGCTCGAGGCGGACCTCGCTGCCCTCGGGGACCAGGGTGGCCAGGTGCGCGGACGCCTCGGCGCCGTAGCACTGGACGGGTCGCTCGGGGGCCACGGACTCCGGGGTGTCGACGCCGATGAGGCGGACCCGTTCGGTGCGGTCGCCGATGCGCACGTCGAGCGTGTCGCCGTCGATGAGGTGGGTGACCGTCCCGCGATCCGGTCCGGCCGGTCGGCCGGACGGCTGCTGGGCCGCGCAGGAGCCGGCGACCAGGGCGACGGCCGCGAGCAGGGCGAGAGGTCGTGGCGGCAGCACGGCCGTCCTCCGGATCGGTTGGCGAGGCGGGGGAAGCAGTGCGTTCGGGGGCAGCATCTCGTTCTTGTCGGCGTTTCGGGGCTCGCACGCGCCGAAACGCCGACAAGAACGAGGGTGGTGCGGTCAGATGCGCTGGATGATGGTGCCCGTGCCCAGGCCGCCACCGCAGCACATGGTGACGAGGGCGTGCTCCTCGTCGGCCCGCTCGAGCTCGTGCAGGGCCTTGGTGAGCAGGACGGCGCCGGTGCCGCCGAGGGGGTGGCCGAGGGCGATGGCGCCGCCGTTCGGGTTCACCGTGTCCATGTCGGGGTCGTGCTCCTTGGCCCAGGACAGCACGACGGAGGCGAAGGCCTCGTTGATCTCGGTGACGCCGATGTCCGACATCTTCATCCCGGTGCGGGCGAGCAGGTGCGAGGTGGCGTCGATGGGGCCGGTGAGCATGAGCACCGGGTCGACGCCGACGTTGCAGGTGTCGACGATGCGGGCCTTGGGGGTGAGGCCGAGGGCCTTGGCCTTGTCGGCGGTCATGAGGAGCACCGCCGCCGCACCGTCGGAGATCTGGGAGGACGAGCCGGCGGTGTGGACACCGTCAGGGCGGGCCACGGGCTTGAGCTGGGCGAGCTTCTCGAGGCTGGTCTCGCGCAGGCCCTCGTCGCGGCTGACGGTGTGGGTGCTGTCGAGCAGGTTCCCGTCCTCGTCGGCGTCGCGGGCCACGACCGGCACGATCTGGGTGGCGAAGCGGTCCTCGGCCCAGGCCCGGGCGGCCAGCTCCTGGGAGCGCAGGCCGAACTCGTCGCAGTCCTGGCGGGAGATGCCCCACTTGTCGGCGATGCGCTCGGCGCCCTCGAACTGCGAGGTCATCTCGTAGCGCCCGAAGTACGTCTTGGGGATGGGGACGCCGAAGCCGAGGTCCTTCTTGCCCGAGGAGCCGATGGGCACCCGGCTCATGACCTCGACGCCGCAGGCGACGGCGACGTCGACCGCGCCGCCGGCGACCAGCGCCGTGGCGAGGTTGGTGGCCTGCTGCGAGGAGCCGCACTGGGTGTCGACGGTGGTGGCGGCCACGGACTGGGGGAGGCCGGCAGCCAACCAGGCGGTGCGGCCGATGTTGAACGCCTGCTCGCCGACCTGGGAGACGCAGCCGGTGACGACCTGGCCGACCTCGGCCGGATCGATGCCGGTGCGGTCGATCAGGGCCTGCTGGGCGATGCCGAGCAGCTCGCCCGGATGCATGGTGGACAGGCCGCCGTTGCGGCGCCCCACGGGCGTGCGGACGGCATCGATGATCACGACCTCGGTCATGCGGGGCAGTGTAGGTCGGTTCTTGACCGCTCGGTCAAGGAAGGTCAGGCGGCGTGGGCGTGGTCGTCGCCCGCGTGGTCCCTGCGGTCGGCGTGGGTGCGGGCGACGGTCTCGGCGAGGGCGGCTCGGGCCTTGGCCAGGCCCTTGCGCCCCGCCTCGCGGCTGCGGGGGTCGAGGTGGAACGCCCGGCGGGGCTCCAGGGTGGGGAGGCGGGTCTGCGTTGCCATGGCTCCATCCTCCTCAGGGGGTCTGACAGGAACTCCGTTACCTTCAGCGCCGATGGATGCCAAGACGTTCCTGGGGCTCGAGCCGACGCACAACCCGACCCGCTGGTACCTACCCGTCAGCGCCGGCGTCTCGACCAGGGGCGCCTTCCTGTGGGGCGGGTGCGGGCTCGGGGCCGGCATCGAAGCCATGGAGCGCACCACGGGCCGCAAGGTCATCTGGGCGACCGCCCAGTACCTGTCCTACGCCCGGACCGGCTCGATCATGGACATCGACGTCATCGTGGCCAACGAGGGCCGGAACATCACCCAGGCGCGTGCCGTCGCTCACGTCGGCGACCGGGAGATCCTCACGGTCAACGCCGCCCTGGGGCACCGCGACACGCCGGCCGCCGGCATGTGGGAGCGGATGCCCGACGTGCCGGCGCCCGAGGACTGCCCGGAGCGCTTCGGGGCGGCGCCGGACGAGGAGGGGCTCACCGACGGGATGATGTCCCGGCTCGACTTCCGCCTCGCCGCGGCGCGGGACTACCAGCACCTCGAGGGCAACCCCATGCCGGACGGCAGCTGCGCCATGTGGGCCCGCATGCCCGACGTCCTCGAGATGTCCGGTGCGTCGCTCGCCATCCTCGGCGACTACGTCCCGATGGGCCTCGGGCAGGCGCTGGGGCGGCGGGCCGGCGGCAACAGCCTCGACAACACCCTGCGCGTCGTCGACCTCGTGCCCACCGAGTGGGTGCTGCTCGACATCCAGGTCCACGCCATCGCCAACGGCTTCGGGCACGGCCTCGTGCACCTGTGGACCCGTGACGGCACGCTGCTGGCCACCGCCTCGCAGTCCACGATCCTGCGCTTCCACGAGGAGTTCGAGGAGCGCAAGCGCCGGCTGGCGCAGCAGCCGCCGGCGGGCTGAGCCCCTACTTGGGCAGGCGCAGCGCCATGAACAGGATGTGCTCGCGCTCGTAGGAGTCGGCCATCGCCGGGTGCTTCTCGCGCAGGTGCTCGAAGGCGGTGTCGACCAGCTCGTCCTCGGTGTCGGCGGCCAGGCGGTCGCCGCAGGGGCAGGGCAGGACGTGGTGGTACTCGCGCTCGGTCGAGCTCATGGCCGGCACGGTAGCGACCGGTGCCGTGGCACGATGCGCCGATGCAGCGCTACGGCATGACCGTCCCCCTCAGCGGCCCGCTCCACAGCCAGCGGGAGCAGTTCGAGGAGCTCGTGGACCTCGGCTACACCGACGTGTGGTCGGCCGAGGCCGACGGCCACGACGGCTTCACGCCGTTGGCGCTCGCCTCGGTGTGGACGCCCTCGCTTCGCCTCGGCACGGCCATCATCCCCGCCTACACCCGTGGCCCGGCGTGCCTGGCCCAGTCGGTCGGCTCGCTCGCCCAGGCCGCCCCGGGCCGCTTCGCCATCGGCATCGGGTCCTCCTCGAACGTGATCGTCGAGCGCTGGAACGGCATCGACTTCGACGCTCCGTACGAGAAGGTGCGCGACATCGTGCGCTTCCTGCGCCTGGCGCTCGCCGGCGAGAAGGTGAAGCAGGACTTCGACACGTTCTCCATCGACGGCTTCAAGCTGGGCGCCCTACCACCCGAGCCGGTGCCGATCCTCGTCGCCGCCCTGCGCGAGGGGATGCTGAAGCTGGCCGGGCGGGAGGGTGATGGCGCCATCATCAACTGGCTCTCTGCCGACGACGTGTCGACGGTGGCGCCGATCGTGCAGGCGGCCTCGCCCGACGGCTCGCCCCGGGAGGTCGTGGCCCGCATCTTCTGCGCCCCCGTCGACGACCCCGCGACGGTCTACGCCTCGGCGAAGTTCGTGATCGCCGCCTACCTCAACGTGCCCGTCTACCGGGCCTTCCACGAGTGGCTGGGCCGGGAGGAGCTGCAGGGCATGTGGGACGCGTGGGCTGCGGGCGACCGCAAGGCCGCCCTCGAGGCGATCCCGGACTCGGTGGTGGACGAGCTGATCGTGCACGGCCCGCCGGAGAGGTGCCGCGAGCAGATCCAGCGCTACATCGACAACGGCGTCACCACGCCGGCGCTGGCGCCGCTGCCCTTCGGCTACGACCTGCGCCAGGCCGTGCGGGACCTGGCGCCGCGCTGAGCCCCTTCACGAGCGTTCTCGACCCCTGGGGCGCCGGCCCCCGGCGCGCCAGGGGTCGAGTTCACGGGTTCCCGCTCAGCGGACGTTCCTCGTCGGCTTGCCCTTCTTGGCGGTGACCGTGATGGTCACCGTCGCCGCGTCCGACGTCAGGGTGCCGTCGGACGCGGTGTAGGTGAAGGTGTCGGTCCCGGTGAAGCCGGTGGCCGGCGTGTAGGTGAAGGAGCCGTCGGGGGACAGCACCACCGTCCCGGACCCCGGGCCACCGGCCAGGGCAGTGGTCATCGGATCTCCGTTCGCGTCGGTGTCGTTCGACAGGACGCCTGGCGCGAGGATGGTGAGGGTGCCGCCGGCGACCATGCTGTAGGCATCGCCGTTCGCGACCGGCGTTGCGTTGGTGGTGCCCGTGCCGAACCCGCTCACGTCGAGCCGGCCACCGGTCACCGTCTTGCCGGCCATCGACGCGGTCGCCAGCACCTTCCCGAAGATGGCGTCCTTGAGGTTCGCGACCCCGGTCGTGCCCGCCGCGGCCGCGAGGACGACGCCGCCCGTGACGTGCGGCGTCGCCATGGAGGTGCCGCTGTAGGCGCCGTAGGTGTTCCCGGGCAGGGTCGAGCTGATGCTCGAGCCGGGAGCGCCGAGGTCGACGCTGGTCGCGCCGTAGTTCGAGAAGCCGGACCTCGATCCGGACGAGGTGATCGAGGCGACGGCGATGATGTTCGCGTTGGTGTAGCTCGACGGGTAGTGCGGTGTCGTGTCGTTGTCGTCGCCCACGCTGTCCGAGCCGCCGTTGCCGGCCGCGGCGACGAAGAGGATCTCCGCGGCGTTCGCCCGTTGGATGGCGTCGTGGAGCGCCTGTGAGTAGCCGCCGCCGCCCCAGGAGTTGTTGGAGGCGACGACCTTTCCGTACCTCGTCTTGACACCGGTGAGGTAGTCGACGGCCTTGACGGCGTTCGCGGTGGTGCCTCCGCGCGGGCCCAGGAACTTGACCGGGACGATCTCGGCTGCCCATGCGACGCCCGCGACACCAGCGCCGTTGCCGCCCTCGGCCGCGATGGTTCCGGCCACGTGGGTGCCGTGCTTGTCGCCGTCCTTGCTGTCGAACACGGTGGCGTCGCCGTTGTGGAAGTCCCAGCCGTGGACGTCGTCGACGTAGCCGTTGCCGTCGTCGTCGATCCCGTTCCCGGCGATCTCGTCGGGGTTGGTCCAGATGTTGGCGTCCAGGTCGGGGTGCGAGATGTCGACGCCGGTGTCGATCACGCCCACCGCGACGGCGCTCGACCCGACGTTCCCGGCCGCCCACGCTTCACCCGCCTGGCTGCCGTGCTGGTTCGTCGGCGACGTGGCGTCGCCGTACATGCCCCAGAGGTTCCCGCCCGTGTAGTAGGGGTCGTTCGAGGTGGCGTCGTGGGTGACGATCCAGTTCGGCTCGGCGTAGGCGACGTTCGGGTTGCGCTCGAAGCGCCGGATGGTGGCGTCGCGGTCGGCGCCGGCCGGCAGGGCGACGAGCTCGACCGCACGGCGGCTGCCGTCACCACGGACGACGTCCTCGACGAGGCGGGCGTTCGCCTCGGACCGGGCAGACGCCCGTGCACCGGCGGAGGTGCCGAGGTCGTAGCCGACGAGGAGCTGGCCGGGGATGGCCGCATGCTCCTCGGTCGCTGGGCTCGCGGGCGCGGCACCCGAGGCGGTGGGGACGAGGACGGCCACCGACGCCGCGGCCAGCGCGATCGTCAGGGTCAGCGTGAGGCGACGCACGGCATGCTCCCGGTTCTCGGCCCGCATCACCGCCCGCCCTCCGGGAGGGCGCGGGCTCGAATGTCGTTCTGCACCGTACGTCCGTGCAGTCCGCCAGCGCTGTAGCGCGAATTGACCATCTCTCGGGGCGATCGCGCCTACCCGACCGATCGAGCGAGGGCCAACGCGGCCCGGAGGTGGGCGACCAGGTCGTCGATCGAGGTCCGGGCGTTGAGCCCCGACGTCGACGGCATGACGTAGACGGGGCGGCCGCCGAGGGTGCGGCCCTGGATGCCGACGTCGGCGCGCCGGTCCACCGCCGCCCGCCAGCCGGCGAGGCCGACGCACAGGACCGCCCCCGGCTGCAGCCACGCGCACAGTCGCTCCACCCGTTCGAGACCCGTCCGGTACTCGGCGGGCGACAGCTCGTCGGCCCGGCGGGTGGCCCGCTTGACCAGGTCGGTCATGCCCATCCCGTGCGAGCGCAGTGCGTCCCAGGGGTCGCGGGGTCGCGTCGCCAGCCCGCCGTCGATCGCCGCCCGCCAGAAGCGGTTCGACGCCGTGACGAAGCCGACGCCGGCGTCGGCGGCGTGCAGCGACGGGTTCAGGCCGCAGACCAGCAGGTGCATGCCCGGGCCGACGGTGTCCGGCAGCGTGCGGGCCCGGACGGCCCCGACGTGGCGGATCCCCTCGCCGGCGAGGCGGACGTCCGCGAACCCGGCGCCGGCGACGACGTCGACGAGTGCGTCGTCGCCGTGGGGCCAGCGCACCGACCATGACACCGGCTCGCCCACCGGGGTGTCCCGGTGCACCTCCGCGAGCGCCAGGGGCAGCGCCTCGGGAGCGAGGTCCTGGCGCACCTAGGCGTCGCCGAACAGGTCGAGCTGCTCGGTGCGGGCGACGATCTCGGTGAGGGGGGTCCACAGCCGTCCGCCCCGGGGGCCGAGCTCGGCGACCTCGATCTGCTCGACGGGGATGGCGCGGGACCGGCCGCGGGCGTCGCGCAGGTCGACGGAGCCGTCGGCCTCGCGGCCCATCACCTTGCCCGGCAGCCAGCGGTCGCCCGGCTCGCGGCGGAAGCGCACCACCGCCCCGGGTCGCAGCCCGAGGGACCGCAGCCAGGAGTCGACCAAGGCTCAGCCCTGCATGCGGGCCTGGAGCTTGCGCATGCCGCCGAGCCAGCGGTCGTAGTCGTCGGCCTTGCGCCGGAAGTGGTCGAGGACCTCGCGGTGGGGGAGGATGAGGAACCGCTCGTCGGCCAGGCCGGCCACGACCGCCTCGGCGACCTCCTCCGGCTCGATGACGCCCTGGGCCCGCACCGACTCGCCGGCGAGTGCATCGGCGCCCTCCTCCTCGTCCGGGAACAGCATGCGGGTGCGCACGCCCTGGGGGCACAGGCACGAGACCTTGATGCCCTGGTCGCCGTGGGTGATGGCCAGCCACTCGGCCAGCCCCACGGCGGCGTGCTTGGTGACCGCGTACGGGGCCGTGCCCAGGTTGGTGAGCAGCCCCGCCGCGGAGGCGGTGGTGAGGAGGTAGCCATCGCCCCGGGCGAGCATCCCGGGCAGCGCGGCCCGGACGGCCCGGACGTGGGCCATCACGTTGACATCCCAGATCCGGTACCAGTCCTCGTCGGGGACCTCGACCCCGCCGAGGACGCCGATGCCGGCGTTCAGGCACAGCAGGTCGATCGGCCCGTACTCCTCGGCCCGGGCGATCATGTCGCGGTTGCCCTGGTCGGTGGCGACGTCGACCTCCACGGCGAAGCAGTCGAACCCGGCCTCGAGCTCGTCGACCACCTGCTGGGCGGCCGCACCGTCGACGTCGGCGACGACGAGCGTTCGGGGCGACTCGGCGGCGAACCGGCGAACCAGGGCCCGGCCGATGCCGTTGCCCCCGCCGGTGACGACGATGTTCCTGTCCTGCAGCTCCACGCCGGCGGAACCTAGGACACGAAGGCGACCATGGTGTCGTCGATGACCCGGCGCCGGTCCGGGCCCCAGGGGAGCGGCATGAGGATCGGCACGTCGACGCCGGCGTCGGCATAGGCCTGCCCGAAGTCGCGGACCTCGTCGGGCGTGCCCATGAAGTCGATGGCGTCGACGAACGCGTCGCCGACCGCCGCCACGGCCCCCTCGCGGTCCTTGGCGGCGTGGCGCTCGCGCACCTCGGCGACGTCGTCGCCGAACCCGGCCCGCTCGAAGCTGGCGGCGTAGGCGTCGACCACGGCGTACGAGAACAGGTCGCGCCGGGCGTTCTCGACGCCGTGCTCGCGCTCGGTGACGCCGGCGTGGACGTAGGCCATGACCGTGGCGCGGCCGCCGTCGGTGCGCTTCGCCTCGCCCCGGCGCACGTGCTCGACCGACCAGGCGACGTGGGAGGACGGCAGGTAGTTGAGCAGCACCCCGTCGGCGAGCTCGCCGGCGAGGGCCAGCATCCCCGGGTTCAGCGCCCCGAGCACCACCCTGGGCTTCTTGTCGCCGAGGCGCACGCCGAGCCGGCTGCGCGACAGCCGGTAGAAGTCGCCGTCGAAGGTGACCGCGTCGCCGGCCCAGATCTCCTTCAGGAGCGTGACGTACTCCCTGCAGCGGGCGAGGGGCCGGTCGCCGTAGTCGACGCCGTGCCAGCGCTCGGTGACGACGGGGGAGGAGGTGCCGATGCCCACCCACACGTCTCGCTCGGGCTGCAGCGCCTGCAGCGTGGCGGCGGCCATCGCCACCGCCATCGGGGTCCGGATCTGCAGCGGGATCACGCCGGTGCCGAGCCCCAGCGACGGCGCGGCGGCCCCGGCCGCGGCGAGGGTCGTGAACGCCTCCGGGCCGGTGGTCTCCGCGGTCCAGAACGACCCGTAGCCCAGCTCCTCGGCCCGGCGGGCGGTGTCGACGGCGAGCTGGGGCCCGAGGGCCATGAGGCTGGCGAAGGTGAACCCGGTGTCCTGCATGGCGGCGGACCGTACCCCGAGGAATGGAACCCCCGGGAAGGGGGTTGAGACGGGGTGTGAGCGACGTGACCCCCCAGGCGATCACCTTCTACTGGCGGCCCGGCTGCGGCTTCTGCATGGGCCTCGAGCGCCGGCTCGACCGCCTCGGCATCCCCCTCGACAAGCGCAACATCTGGGACGACCCCGAGTCGGCCGCCGTGGTCCGCTCGATCGCCAACGGCAACGAGACCGTGCCCACGGTGGTCGTGGGGGAGATCGCCATGGTCAACCCCAGCGTCGACCGGGTGCTGCAGGCCATCGCCGCCGAGGCGCCGCACCTCGCCCCGACGGGCTGACCGCCCTCAGCCGGTGGCCCGCACCGGGTAGGTGAGCTCGCCGGCGGGTCCGTACACCGCGCCGCCCCGGCCCTCGCCGACCACGGCGTAGACGTCCAGCCGGGGGGCGGCGTGCGTGGCCACGAGCCGCAGGACCGAATCGGTCGGCAGCACGTTGCGGTCGAAGCGGTCGTCGGGCTCCACCACCACGACGTGGTCGCCCACCTCGACGTCGGCCACCTCACCGGCCCGAAGCGCCGATGCCCCCAGCGCGAGGTCGCCACCCTCGCCGGCGACCAGCTCCCACACCAGCAGCCGGGTGTCCTCGGGCGCGGTGTCGGGCACCCCGTCGGGGCCGCAACCCCGGCAGTCCATGCGCACGACCAGCGTGCGGCCCGGCGCCCGCGCCTCGTGGAGCAGCCGCACGTCGGCGGGCTCGCCGTCCTCGGCCGTGCGCGATCCCTCCTCGCGGAACGAGCCGGTGCGCTCGAAGACCGTGGGGTCGGCGTGGAGCACGTCGATCCAGCGGTCGCCGGCGGTGGGGTCGTCGCGGTGGCGGAGCACCCGCAGGTCTCCCACCTCGGCGGTGACCGGCGAGGTGCCCGGGTCGACCATCGCCGCCGCGTCCAGGCCCCCGCAGCCGGCGGCGAGCACGCCCAGCAGCACGAGGGCGAAGACGCGGCGCACGCCGGCATGTTGCCCCAGCCCGGCCACCCGCGACGGCACGGTCAGAACCCGCCGCGGCGGGTGAGCACGTAGGACTCGGCGCTGCGATCGGACCCGATGGCGCTGACCTCGGCGACGTAGGTGCCGCCGTCGTCGTGGAAGCAGCGGGGGTCCTGCACCGACAGCTCGGCCGGCACGCCGCCGGCCGAGGTCGTCTCGGCGACGAGGGCGTCGTCCCCGTCGAGGAGGGCGAGGCGCAGCGCGGTCCGCGGGGGTGCCACCAGGGTCAGGACGAGGCTGCGGTTGCAGAGCAGGTCGGCCGAGTCGTCGACCTGCACCGGGAACCGGTCGACGTCGTCGGCCGGGACGATGGTGGCGGCGATCCGGTCGACGAGCTCGGTGCCGTCGACCCGGTCGGGGGCGGCCTCGCACCCATTGGCCGCGACCCCGTCGTAGTCGGCGTGCCCGTCGGTGCAGGCCCGGCCGTCGGTGTTGGGCGCCGGCGGCCGCCCGCAGGGCTGGTAGGGCAGCGGTGTGCACGGCGCCTCGGTCGTCGGCGGTGGGGAGGCGTCGTCCGTGCCCCGCCCGAGGAAGGCGACGCCCGCCGTGGCGAGGACGGCGAGGACGACGGCGGCGCCCACGACCAGCGCCGTGCGCTGCCTCGGGGCGAGGCGGGGGATGGCGGTGGTCCCCTCCACGCCGCCGGCCAGGGCGGCGGCGCTGGGCCGCTGCTCGGGACGGGAGCGGAGCAGGGCCGCGAGCAGGCGGCGCAGCGACGGCTCGATCGAGCGGTCGATGCGCGGCCTGCCCTTCGCCGTGCGCAGCAGCACGTCGGGGCCGTCGCCGTCGCCCCACGGGCTGCGGCCGGTGGCGGCGAAGTGGAGGGTGGCGCCGAGGCTGGACAGGTCGCTGGCCGGGCCGACCTCCTCGCCCCGGGCCTGCTCGGGCGAGAGGTAGCCGGGGGAGCCGAGGACCACGCCGGGGCGGGTCAGCCCGCCGGTGACCTCGCGGGTGCGGGCGACGCCGAAGTCGGCGAGGTGGGCCCGGCCCTCGGCGTCGAAGAGCACGTTGGCGGGCTTGATGTCGCGGTGGACGATGCCGAGGCGGTGGGCGGCGCTCAACGCCGGCAGCAGCCGGCGGGCGACGGCCCGCACCTGCTCGGGCGGCAGCGGGCCGTGGTCGTGCACCCGGTGGGCGAGGTCGCCGCCCTCCAGGTAGGGCATGACCAGCACGAGGTCGCCGGCCTCGTCGACGACGTCGAGCATCGGGACCACGGCCTCGTGGTCGAGCCGCCGCAGCACCTCGAGCTCGCGGTCGAAGCGGGCCCGGGCCTCGCGCATCTCGGCGGGCGTGCCGTGCAGCGACAGCCGCTTGAGGGCGACGAGCCGCCCGTCCCCGTCGCGGGCCAGGTCGACCACGCCCATCCCGCCGCGGGCGAGGCGGCGGACGACCTCGTATCGCATCGGGCTCAGCGCCGGCCCAGGCCCCGCGGCAGCAACCGCCCCGCCGGCCACCACCAGCGCAGCGCCGCGCCCAGGGCCACGCCGAGCACCGCGCCCCCGGCCACGTCGGACGGGTGGTGGATCCGCACGTGGACCCGGGACACGGCCACCATCGTGGCGAGCGCCGCGTAGAGGGGGGCGAGGGCGTCGTCCTCGCCGGCCACCACCACGAAGACGGCGGCGGCCGATGCGTGGCCGGACGGGAACGACGACGTGCGTGGGGCGCGCAGCCGGTGGGGCCGGGGCGAGTCGTGCACGGGGCGCTGCCGGCGGAACATCGACTTCACCGGCCCGTTGACGACCGCCGACTCGACGCCGAGCAGGGCGATGACCCGCACCGTGCCGGCCAGGTCGCCGCCCCGGCGCAGACCCTGTGCGGTGGCGAGGAGGTGCCAGATGAGGCTGTGGTTGCCGAGCTCTGATGCCGTGTAGAGGACCCGGTCGGCCAGCGCGTTGCCGCGGAGGCGGTCGAAGGCGCGCTCGACGGCGAGGTCGAAGTGGCGGATGGGCGCCGACAGCTGCCGCGGCGTGCGGACGGGCTCCACGGGTCAGACCTGCAGGAGGGCGCCCTGGCCGCTCGCCTCGACGGCGTCGCGGCGCAGGTCGACCGCCGCGGCGGCGGGGTCGCCGCCGAACGACGGGCACCAGCGCTGGAAGGCGCACCAGCTGCAGCGGCTCGACGGTCGGGGCCGGAAGTCCTCGCGCTCGCAGGCGATCTCCACGGCCTGCCACACCGCCCCGAGACGCCGGGCGAGGCCGCGGGTGGACTGCTCGGACGGCTCGGCGACGATGGCGACCGGTTCGGCGAGGTGGAGCAGCTGCACCCGAACGGGACGCCGGCCGAACCACCGCTCGCACATCAGGGAGTAGAGGTGCACGCCGGTCATCTGGCGCCGGGCCCACCCCTCGCCCGGCGCCCGACCCGTCTTGTAGTCGGTGACGACGAGCTCGCCGTCGACCAGGTCGAGCCGGTCGATGATGCCCCGCACGCGGACGCCGTCGACCTCGACCTCGAGCTTCAGCTCCAGCCCCACCGGGTGGACGGTGCGGGGGTCCTCGAGCACGAAGTAGCGCTCCACCAGGCCGGCCGCCTCGGCGCGGAGGGCGGCCTCGCCCTCGGCGTCGAGGCCGAGGCCGGTCCAGTCGGGATCGTCGCGCAGGCGGCCCACGGCCCGGTCGAGGCAGGAGTCGGCCGCCGCCGGAACCCGATCGGGGGCGGGCAGCGTGAACAGCTCCTCGAGGGCGGCGTGCACGAGGGTGCCCCGGGTGGCGGCGAGCGAGGGCGGCTCGGGCAACCGGTCGATGGCGGTGAAGCGGAACTGCAGGCCGCACGAGGTGAAGCTGGACAGCCGCGACGGCGACAGCGAGCTTGGCAGCGGCAGGGCCATGGGTCGAGCGTACGCCGGGGGTGCGACACCCCCGGGGACGTCCCGCGGCCTACCGGGGGTCGAGGAACCCCCGCACGACGCCGGCGAACCAGGCCGGGTCCTCCAGCGGTCCGAAGTGGCCCCGTTCGGGGGCGGCGACCAGCTCGCCGGCGGGGAGCTCGGCGGCGACGAGCGGGGCGATCTCCGCCGGCGCCTGCCCGTCGCCGCCGTGCACGACGAGCACCGGGCAGGTGACCTCCGGCAGCCGCCGGAACCCGCCGTGGGCGGGCGCGGCCTGGTAGGTGGCGGCCTCGTGGTCCCGGCGGGCCTTGAGGCGGACGGCGCCGTCCGGCCGGGCCTCGTCCACCGGGGCGAACCCGAAGCGCACGTAGTCGTCGAGCACGTCGGGGCGCAGCGACCCGAGCGGCGGCTTGGCGGCGAACCGGGAGATCGCCTCGTCGTAGGAGCCGAACTCCTCGCGCCGGTGCCGGGTGACCTCGGCCAGCGGGTTCGGACCGGGATCGCCCTCCATCGGCGGGAAGACGATGGGCTCGAAGCACACGGCGGCCGAGATCGTGCCCGGGCGGGCCTGCTCGGCGAGCAGGATCGCCGCCCCGCCCTTGGAGTGGCCCACCGCCTGCACGGGGGCGAGGTCGAGGGCGTCGACCACCGCCAGCACGTCGTCGGCGAAGCCCCGCCACTCGACCGGGCGATCCGGCTCGGTCGAGTCGCCGAAGCCCCGGAAGTCGATGGCGATGCAGCGTCGGTCCGGCAGCTCCTCGGCGAGCGCCCGCCACACGCGCCCGTGGAACCCGGTGGCGTGGCACAGCAGCAGCGGGCGGGCGCCGGGGGCGGGGTCGCCCAGCTCGTGGACGGCGAGGCGGACCCCGTCGGTGGACTCGACCGTGATCATCGCCGGCCATCCTGGCACCGGCTCCGGCGGGCGCCACCCAAGGGTACGGTCGACCCTCCCATGCCGGACCCCGCCCCGCCCCCTGCCGACGATCCCGACGAGCAGGCCGTCCGGTCGGCCAACGCCGCGTTCTACGCCGCCTTCGAGGGCCGCGACCTCGATGCCATGTCCGACGTGTGGGAGCACACCGACCGAGTCGGCTGCGTGCACCCGGGCTGGCCGGTGCTGCGCGGGTGGGCGTCGGTGGCGGCGTCCTGGTTCGCCCTCTTCGACGGTCCCCAGCGGCTGCAGTTCATCGTCACCGACGAGCAGGTGCACGTCGCCGGCGACGTGGCCTGGGTGACGTGCAACGAGAACCTGCTCGAGTCGGCCACCACGAGCACCGTGGCGGCGACCAACGTCTTCGTGCGCTCGGACGGCCGGTGGCGCCTGGTGCACCACCACGGCTCCGGCGTCGTCCACCAGCCCCGGCCCCGCAACTCCTAGCTGGCCGGCCGGGGCTCCCGGGGCAGGCCGAGGATGCGCTCGCCGATGATGTTCCGCTGCACCTGGCTGGTGCCGCCGCCGAACCAGCTGCCCGGTGCGGTGAGCAGCCCGGTGGCCTCAGGGCCCTGGAGGGTCGCGTGGGCGCCGGCCAGGTCGGCCCGCAGCTCGGCGAGGTCGAACGTGAACGACGTCATCCCGAGCTTGCCGAGCGACGAGCCCACCGAGGCGATCGGGCCCTGCCGCTGGGTCATGTACAGGTAGGCCTTGCCCCGCGCGTAGAGCCGCAGCAGCCGATCGCGCTCGGCGCCGTCGAGGCCGCGGTCGGCCGCCAGGGCGACGAGGTCGTCGAGCCGCTTGGTGAGCGCGCGCCCCATGCCGCCGATGTGCCCCCGCTCGTTCGTCAGCGCCGACATGGCGATCTGCCAGCCCTGGCCCCGCTCGCCGAGGAGCGCGTCGGCGGGGAGGCGCACGTCCGTGAGGAACACCTCGTCGAACTCGGCCTCGCCGGTCATCTGGCGCAGCGGCCGGGCCTCGACCCCCTGCGCTCGCATGTCGACCAGGAAGAAGGAGATGCCCTGGTGGGAGGGGGCGTCGGGCTCCGTGCGGGCGAGCATGATCCCCCAGTCCGACGCCCGGCCCCCCGAGCACCACACCTTCTGGCCGGTCACGACCCACTCGTCGCCGTCGAGCTCGGCCCGGGTCTGGAGCGAGGCGAGGTCGGAGCCGGCGCCGGGCTCGGAGAAGAGCTGGCACCAGACCCGCTCGCCCCGGGCGGTCTCGGGCAGGTGGGCGACCTTCTGGTCGTCGGTGCCGAACAGGGCGATGGCGCTTCCGGTGAGCACGAGGCCGACCATGTTCAGGAACGGCGGGACGCCGGCGTCGGCGCAGCTCTCCATCCAGGCGGTGTGGTGCTCCAGCGTCAGCCCCCGGCCACCGTGCTCGACCGGCCAGTGGATGGCGGCGAACCCCGCCTCGTGGAGCCGCTGCTGCCACGCCATGCCCTGCTCCCGGCGCTCGGGGGGCATGATCGGCCCCCAGTCGGGCGGCGCGGTGGCCCGGTTGTCGTCGAGCCACTCGACAGCGCGGGCGCGAAACTCCTCGACGGGGATCACGCCGGGAAGATAGTGGCAACAAGCGTTCCCACAACAGGAAAACTGGCAGCGGGGGCGTTGCGGAGCCCGCCAGGGCTGTGCAACGCAGCCGCTGCCAGTTTCCAGCGTCGGCGCACAGGAGGGGGCCGGACCCGTCGCCAGCAACCGGCTCGACCACTTCTATGCTGGCGGACCCCATGGCCCGCTCGATCCGACTCCGCCCCTGGCAGAGGGAGGCCCTCGAGCGGTTCCGGAGCAAGACCGAGGCGGTGGAGCCCGAGGGCGGCGCCGACTTCCTCGCCGTGGCCACGCCGGGCGCCGGCAAGACGACCTTCGCCCTCACGGCCGCCCGCCACTGGCTGGCCGAGCGACCGGATGCCCGCCTGGTCGTGGTGGCGCCCACGCAGCACCTCAAGACCCAGTGGGCCTCCAACGCGGCCGGCTTCGACCTGGCGCTGGAGCCGACCTGGCGCTCGGGTGAGCCGCTGCCCGCCGACATGGACGGCATCGTCACCACCTACCAGCAGGTGGCGTCGAACCCGGCGGCGCTCGCCCCACTCGCCCAGCACGGGTTCGTGATCCTCGATGAGGTCCACCACGCCGGCGACGACCGGGCCTGGGGCGACGGCCTGCGCACGGCGTTCAGCGTCGCCGCCGCCCGGCTGTCGCTGTCCGGCACACCGTTCCGCTCCGACACCAACCCCATCCCGTTCGTGACCTACGAGTGGGAGGAGGCCGTCCCCGACTACGAGTACGGCTATGGCGACGCCCTCACCGACGGCGGCGTCGTGCGCCCGGTGCACTTCCCCCGCATCAAGGGGCACATGGAGTGGGTGGGCGCCGACGGGCAGTTCCACTCCCACGACTTCGACGACGACCTCGACCGAGCTCGGGCCAACCAGCGCCTCCGCACCGCGCTGTCGGCCGACGGCCAGTGGATGTCCTCGGTGCTCGAAGACGCCCACCGCCGGCTCCTCGAGGTGCGCCGTACGCAACCCGATGCCGGCGGCCTCGTCATCTGCATCGACGTGGAGCACGCCCGGGCCATCGCCGAGCTGATCGAGCGGCGCTGGCGCATCCGCCCCACCGTGGCCACGTCGGACGACCCGATGGCCTCGGCGCGGATCTCCCGCTTCGCCCGGTCGAGCGACCCGTGGATCGTGGCCGTGCGCATGGTGTCCGAGGGCGTCGACATCCCCCGCCTGCGGGTCGGGGTGTTCGCCACCAACACCACCACCGAGCTGTTCTTCCGCCAGGCCCTCGGCCGCCTCGTCCGCTGGACCCGGGGCCTGCGCACCCAGCGGGCCTGGCTCTACATCCCCGACGACCTGCGCCTGCGCCGGCTGGCCGAGGGCATCGCCGAGCAGCGCCGGCACTCGCTGTTCAAGCGGGCCCGCCCGGACGACGACGGCTTCGATCCCGAGGCGGCCACGGCCCTCGACGAGCTGGGCGACGACGAGCAGCTCTCGCTGTTCCAGGCCATGTCGGCGGTCGTGACCGGGATGGAGGGGGGCGAGGACCCCGACGGCGACGACGACGACTCGCCCGAGGAGCTGGTCTGGGACGACGACGAAGGCGACGAGTCGCTGGAGCTCGTGCTCCCGCCGCTGAACCGCCGCCGCAGCGGAGGCGTGGTCGTCGCCGGCACGGCGTCGCTGGCGGAGGCCAAGTCGAAGCTGCGCAAGGAGAACGCCGAGCTCGTCGCCCACCTGGTGGCGGTGACCGGCCGCAGCCACCGCGAGGTGAACGGCGAGCTCAACCGGTTGGCCGGCGTGCGCAAGGTCACCGAGGCGACCGCCGACCAGCTCCAGCGCCGGCTCGTCGCCGGCGAGCGCTGGGTCCGCACCCTGTAGCCGGCGGGACGTGGGGCGCAGCCGCCGTCGGCGAGGATCCGCGCCGACGGCCGGTCTGGACATCTCTCTGGCGAGGATCCGCGCCGGAGCGCCCAGCGCCTCAGCCGGTCCAGTCCTCGAACCCGATCAGGCGCCAGGCGTCGTCGGCCGGGTGGAGGGCGTACCAGGCGTCCTCGGTGCGGGCGAGCAGGTGCTCGGCGCTCGCCTGCACGGAGAGGACGCCATTCAGCGTCGGGAGCCCGACGTCGGGGCCGCCCTCGACGAAGCGGACCTGGGGCTTGCTGTCGTCGAGGCGGGTGACGGCGACGATGCCGCCGATCGAGCTGGGGGCGAACGTGACGTCGCCGATCCGATTCCAGGTGTCCTCCCAGCCGGCGTTCGAGATCTGCCGGGCGGCGCCGAGGTCCGTGGCGTCGACGTCCACGACGTAGGCGTCGAAGCCCTCGGTGCCGTCGGAGTCGTGCACGTTCACGAACGCGAGCTGCGACCCGTCGGGGGAGAACGAGAGCTCCTGGGGCTGGTGCAGCTCGCCCCTGGGGTCACCGGCGGGCCAGCGCAGCTCACGGACGGCGGCGCTCTGGACATCGACGAGGGCGATCGCCGACCGGCCGTCGGTGCCGAGCTGGCCCACGGCGGCCAACCGTCCGCCGGGATGGATCGCGAGGCCGGCCGCGGACGCGCCGGGCCAGCCGACGAAGTGCTCGAGGTCGCCACCGTCCCAGCGGGCCCGGGCCAGCATCGGCTCGTCGCCCTGCAGGAGGACGAAGACGTCGCCCGCCGGCGTGGCCACGGCGTCGATCGCCCGGCCGCCGCCCGAGTCCTGGATCGTGCCGACCCGCTGCCCGGTCGCCGGGTCCATCACGTGGACCGCGCCGCCCTCCGGGGCGAGCACCGCTACCGGATCGGCCGGCAGGGTGATCGGAACGCCGACGGCGGACTGGTGCGTGCGGTCGTCGGGTTGCGAGGCGTCGGAACCATCGGCCACGCCGACGTCGACCGACTGCTCGGTGTCCGGTCGGGTGGTCACGAAGACGAGCGCCGCGGCCGCGGCGAGGGCGGCGCCGGCGACGAGGACCCAGCGCCCCCGCCTGGGCGCCGCGGTGTCGCGGAGGCGGTGCTGGAGCTGGGCCCACGCGGCGTCGACGTCGGGGTCGGGACCGTCGTCGGCGACGGACCGGAGCGCGTCGCGGATCTGCTGCTCGGTGCTCATCGGAGGTCCTCCAGGCGTCGGGCGAGGGCGGCGGTGCCCCGGTGGATGTGGGTCTTGACCGAACCGGCCGAGATGCCGAGCGTGCCGGCGATCTCGGCCTCGCTCAGGTCGGCGTAGTAGCGCAGGGCGAGGCACTCGCGCTGGCGGTCGGGGAGGGCGCGGAGGGCGGTGGCCACGGCCCGGCGGTCCTCGTCGAGCACCACCGGGTCGACCTCGGGGGAGGCGTCCTGGACGGCGCCGGCGAAGGGGTGTCGGCGGGCGGTCGCCCGCCGGCGCAGACGCCCTCGGGCGCCGTTGACCACGCACGTGCGCACGAAGGCCACCGGGTCGCGTGCCCGGTCCCAGCCCCGGTGGAGGGCGACGAACGCGTCCTGCACCACCTCCTCGGCGCTGCCCACGTCGTCGACCAGCAGCCGGGCGAGGCGGAGGAGCGACCGGTACTCCGCCCGGAAGACCGCCTCCACCCCGGCTGCGACGTCGCGATCCCCAGCGAGTGACGTCACCGTCGCCATCATGCCCGGATGGACGCGCGGCGGGCGCCGAGGTTGACGCGGATCCGCGCCGACGGCCGGCGAGGGCACGCCTTCGGCGAGGATCCGCCCCGGCCGGGCGGGGGCATGCCTTCGGCGAGGACCCGCGCCGGCCGGCGGGGGCATGCCTTCGGCGAGGATCCGCGCCGAAGGTCGGCCTGCGCACCGGTTCGGCGAGGATCCGCGCCGGAGCGCCCCGCCGCCGGCCCTACGGTGCCGCCCGTGCCCGATGCCCAGCCCGAGAACGCCCGCCGGCGCCGGTCCCGGCTCGGGCTCGCTGCCCTGCTCGCCGGCGCCGGGACCCTGCACTTCGTCACGCCCACCTTCTTCGACGAGCTCGTTCCCGGCTGGGTCCCCGGCGACCCGCGCGCCTGGACGTACGCCTCCGGCGTCGCCGAGCTGGGGGTGGCCGGGCTGCTGGCGAACCGGCGGACCGGGCGCCTCGGCGGGTGGGCGGCGTTCGCGCTCCTGCTGGCCGTCTACCCGGCGAACATCTGGGACGTCGTCGAGCACCCGCCCACCGACGGGCGCGGGATCGCCAGCCTCGTCCGGCTGCCGCTCCAGCTCCCGCTGCTCGCCTGGGCTCTGCAGGTCGCCGGCGCGTCACGGCGCCGCCGTACCGTCGTGCTGTGACCGAGGACCACCAGACCCCGCGCGGCGACGTGTTCATCGCCACCAGCCTCGACGGGTTCATCGCCCGCCCCGACGGCACCCTCGACTGGCTCACCGGCCGCTCGGCCGAGGAGGAGACCGGCGAGCACGACCCCGACCAGGACTTCGGCTACGGCGCCTTCCTCGCCACCGTCGACGCCCTGTTCATGGGGCGCGGCACCTTCGACGTCGTCCAGGCCTTCGAAGGCGATTGGCCCTACCCGAAGCCCGTGTACGTGTGGACCAGCGACCCCGCCGCCATCGTTCCGAAGGACGGCGCCGACGTGCGGCCCGTCGCCGGCACCCTCGACGACGCACTCGAGCGCCTGCGCGCCGACGGCATCGGGCGGGTCTACGTCGACGGGGGCGCGACGATCCGGACGTGGCTCGACGCCGGCCTCGTCGACCGCATGGCGATCTCGGTGGTGCCGGTGCTCATCGGGGAGGGCATCCCGCTCTTCGGTGGGACCCGACCCGACATCCGGCTCGAGCTCGATTCGGTGGAGACCTTCCCGGGTGGGATGGTGCAGCGGACCTACGTGGTCAGCTCATCGCCTTGATGGCGATGCCCAGCTCCTCGTTCATCGACGTCGGGACCTCGTAGCCGTCCTCGGCGCGGATCTCGGCCAGGCGCTCGGCCACCGCCTCCACCGACAGCTCGGTGTCGACGATGCCGGGGGTGACGCCCACGAAGACCCGGGCGACGCGGCCGCCACCGCAGCTGTAGATCTCGCCGGTCACCTCGCACGACTCGTGCGCGAGGAAGACCGCGACGGGCGTGATGTACTCGGGGCCGAGCTTGTCGAGCAGCGGGCCGAGGATGTTCTCGGTCATCCGGGTGGCGGCCACCGGGGCGATGGCGTTGGCCTTGATGTTGTACTTGGCGCCCTCCTGGGCGAGGACGTTGGTGAAGCCGACCAGGCCCATCTTCGCCGCGCCGTAGTTGGTCTGGCCGAAGTTGCCGAAGATGCCGGCGCCCGAGGAGGTGTTGACGATGCGGCCGTAGCCCTGCTCCTTCATCTGCACGAAGGCGGGCTGGGTGACGTAGAAGGCGCCCTTCAGGTGCACGTCGAGCACGGGCTCGAGCTGCTCGGGGGTCATCTTGGCGAAGCTGGTGTCGCGCAGGATGCCGGCGTTGTTGATGACGATGTCGACCTTGCCCCAGGCGTCGAGCGCGGCCTGGACGATGGCCTTGCCGCCCTCGGGGGTGGCCACGGAGTCGTGGTTGGCCACGGCCTCGCCGCCGGCGGCGGTGATCTCGTCGACCACCTTCTGGGCGGCCGAGTCGTCGCCGCCGACCCCGTCCACGGAGCCGCCGAGATCGTTGACCACGACGTGCGCGCCCCGGCGGGCGAGCTCGAGTGCGTGCGAACGGCCGAGGCCACCACCGGCGCCGGTGATGACGGCGACCTTCCCGTCGAAGCTGAGCGTCATGCCGGCGAGGCTACGCAGGCCACCCCCCGCCCGCGAATTTCGTCGCTGGGGGACAGGGGGTGTCACGCAGCGACGAAATTCGCCGCCGGGTCAGGGGGCGAGGGCGTCGGCGGCGTGGGCGGTCCAGCGCGTGTAGTCGACCTTGCCGTTGGCGGCCCGGGACAGCGAGTCGACGAAGACCACCCGCTTCGGCGCCTTGTAGTGGGCGTGGTGGGCCTTCACGGTGGCGATGAGCTCGTCCGCCGACGGCTGCACCCCCGGCACCGGCTCGACCACGGCGGTGATCGCCTGGCCGAAGCGCTCGTCGGGCAGGCCGACGACGACGGCATCGCGCACGGCCGGGTGCTCCTTGAGGGCCTCCTCGACCTCCTCGGGGAACACCTTCTCCCCGCCGGTGTTGATGCACACGGAACCCCGCCCGAGCAGGACCAGGCTCCCGTCGGCCTCCACCCGCGCGTAGTCGCCGGGCATCGAGTAGGTGGCATCGCCGATCCGCACGAACGTCTCCGCCGACTTCACCGGATCCTTGAAGTACCCGATCGGCGTGCGGCCCTTGAGCGCCAGACGGCCGATGCGGTCCTCGCCGGGCTGCACCTCGGCGCCGTCGTCGGCGATCACCCGGGTCGAGGGGCCCAGCGTGAACGTGGCCGTCGCCGCCGACCCGCCGCCGGTTCCCGTGGAGACCGAGCTCGCCATGCCGATGGCCTCGGAGGATCCGAGCGTGTCGACCAGCAGCATGCGGGGGTTGTGGCGCAGGAGGCCGTCCTTGGTGGCCTGGCTCCACATCACGCCCGAGGACACGACGACCTTGAGCGAGGAGATGTCCCACCGCTCGGGCTCGGCGTCGAGGGCGTCCAGCAGGGGACGGGCGAAGGCGTCGCCCACGATGGCGGTGCTGTTCACCCGCTTCTGCTCGACGGCGTCGAGCAGCTCGACGGGGTCGAAGCTCCGCCCGGTGAGGGTCACCACCGAGCCGCCCACGGTGAGGGCGGTGAACGCGTTGAAGGCCCCGGTGCCGTGCATGAGGGGGCAGGCGGGCAGCGTGCGGATGCCCGGGGTCGAGGCGACCGAACGGACGTGGTCGAGGTCGACCTCCTCGGGGAGCTTGCGCTTCCGGGGGGCGCCGTCGTTGAGCACGAGGAGCAGGTCGTCGTTGCGCCACATCACGCCCTTGGGCATGCCGGTGGTGCCGCCGGTGTAGAGGAGGTAGAGCGAGTCGCCCGACCGGCCCCAGGACGACGCCGTGCGGGGCGCACCGCTGGTCGCCGCTTCCTCGTAGGCGACCGCCCAGCCCGGGCACGGGCCGCTGCCGTCGTCGACCCACAGCCACAGCCGGACCCCCGGGACCCGGGCTCGGATGCCCTCGATGGTCTCGCCGTACCGGCCCTCGAACACGACGGCGCCCGCGTCGGCGTTGTCCCACAGGTAGACGAGCTCGTCCTCGACGTACCGGTAGTTGGTGTTCACCGGCGGCAGGCCGAGCTTGAAGGCGGCGAACACCGATTCGAGGTACTCGGGCCGGTTGCCGAGGTACTGGGCGACGGTGGCGCCCTCGCCGAGCCCGGCGTCGAGCAGGGCGGCGGCGATCCCGTCGGCGCGGGCGTCGAAGTCGGCCCACGAGACGACCCGGTCGCCGTGGAGCAGCGCCGGCTCCCCGGGCAGCACCTCGGCCACCGTCTGCCACGCGTCGGCGAAGTTCCATCCGGCCATGGGCCGACTGTAGGGATCCCGCGTTCTTGTCAGCATTTCGGGGCTCCAGAGCCCCGAGATGCCCACAAGAAGCGGGGTCGTCGGGCGGACGCGACGAGGCCCCCGCCGCAGCGGGGGCCTCGGTCAGGTCAGCGCGCTCAGCTGGCCAGGTCGGCGAGGATGCCGGCGTTGGCCGGGTGGCGCAGCTTGCTCATCGCCCGGGCCTCGATCTGGCGGATGCGCTCCCGGGTGAGGTCGAAGTGGCGACCGACCTCGTCGAGGGTGCGGGGCTCGTGGCCGTCGAGGCCGTAGCGCAGGATCAGGATGCGCTGCTCGCGCTCGTCGAGGCCCTTGAGGCCGGCGAGCACATCGCCGCGGGTGGCCTCGGTGACGGCGTCGCCCTCGGGGTCGTCCTCGGCCACGGCGGCGAGGTCGCCCAGCGTCATGTCGCCGTCGTCGGACAGGCCGTCGTCGAGGGACTTGGCGATCCGGGCCGAGGCGAGGATCTCCTCGATCTTGGCCGGCGGGTGGCCGACCTCGACGGAGAGCTCGTCCAGCGTCGGCGGGCGGCCGAGCTTGGACTCGAGCATGCCGCGGGCCTTGTCGATCTGCTTGAGCAGGTCGTGGGCGTGCACCGGGAGGCGGATCGTGCGGGCGGTGTTGGCGACGCCGCGGGTGATGGCCTGGCGGATCCACCACGTGGCGTAGGTGGAGAACTTGAAGCCCTTGCGGTGGTCGAACTTCTCCACGGCATGGATCAGGCCGAGGTTGCCCTCCTGGATCAGGTCCAGCAGCGGCAGCTCGGTGCGGTGGTACTTCTTGGCGATCGAGACGACCAGGCGCAGGTTGGCGTTGACGAACTGCTCGGTGGCGCGGTCGCCGGCGCGGACCTGGCGGCGCATCTTGGCCTTCTCCGACGGCGAGAGGCTCTCGTCCGACGCGAGCCGCTCGCGCGCCTCGACCCCCGCCTGCACGAGGGCTCCGAGGCGGGCCTCGTCCTCCTTGGTGAGCAGAGCGTGGCGCCCGATGTCGTTCAGGTAGAGCCGGACGATGTCCTCGTCGGACTCACCTGAGCGGGTGGCGCGTGCTGCGGGACTCACAGGATCGAGGACCTCCGTGGAGAGGGGCGGATGTGTACGGGAACAACGAAGTAGAACCCGAACAGGGCACCGGCACAAGCCCGACTTCCGATGGTATCCCGAAAACCGGGATGTGCGGGAAGAAAACCGGGCGATCGACGGGTTCGAGGGCCACCCCTAGTGTGCCGCCGTGGACTTCGACTTCCCACCCGATGACGATCCCCACCGCCGAGCCGTCCGGGAGTGGCTGGCCGCCCACCCGTCCCCCACGGGCCGCCAGCTCGCCGAGGCCGGCTACGTGGCACCGCACTGGCCCGAGCCGTGGGGCCTCGACGCCGACCCGATCCACCAGATCATCATCGACGAGGAGCTGGCCGCCGCCGGGGTCAAGCGCCCCTCGAACATGATCGGCATCGGCTGGGGCGGCCCGACGATCCTCCACGGCGGCACCCAGGAGCAGAAGGACCGCTACCTGTTCCCGCTGCTGGCCGGCGAGGAGATCTGGTGCCAGCTGTTCTCCGAGCCCGGCGCCGGCTCCGACCTCGCCAACCTGTCGACCCGGGCGGTGCGCGACGGTGACGAGTGGGTCGTGAACGGTCAGAAGATCTGGACCTCGATGGCCCACCAGGCCGCGTTCGGGATCCTGATCGCCCGCACCGACCCCGACGTCGCCAAGCACCAGGGGATCACCTACTTCATCTGCCCGATGGACGCCGCGGGCATCGAGATCCGCCCGATCATCGAGATGACCGGCGGGCACACGTTCAACGAGGTGTTCTTCACCGACGTGCGCATCCCCGACGCAAACCGGGTCGGCGACGTCAACGGCGGGTGGGCGCTGGCCAAGGTCACGCTGGGCAACGAGCGGGTGTCGCTGTCCTCGGGCGGCGCCCTGTGGGGGATGGGCCCCGCCGCCGGCGACCTGCTCGACGAGGTCCGAGCCGGCGGACCCGTCGACGACCCGATCCTGCGCGACCGGCTGGCCCGGCTGCACGTCGAGGCCGAGCTGCTGCGACTCATCCGCCTGCGCACCGTGACCGCCCGGATCCGGGGCGAGCAGCCGGGGCCGGAGGCGTCGATCCGCAAGATCCTCGCCGACGAGCACGGCCAGCGGATCATGGGCCTGGCCAAGGACCTCGCCGGGGCCCACGGCCTCCTCGAGCACCGACGGGCAGGGGGCGCCCCCGACCTGCACGGGTGGCACTTCGGCTACCTGTTCGCCCAGGCCCTCACCATCGGCGGGGGGACCGGCGATGTGCAGCGCAACATCGTCGCCGAGCGGGTCCTCGGCCTGCCCCACGACCTCGACGTCGAAGCGGGCAAGACGTGGTCCGAGAGCCGCCGGGCATGAGCCGGGAGTTCGGGCCGCTGGCGGTCGCCGTGCCAGCATTGGCGCCATGACCCTGGTCGAGCCCGAGGTGGCGCCGGCGGCCACCGCCTCCGACGTCGATCCCGCCCTCGTCGCCGAGGAGATCGGCAACGTCGGCGTGCTCAAGCGCAAGTCCAAGGTCCGGGCCTTCACCCCGCTGCCCGGCGTGCCCGAGGGCACCACCGGCACGGTCTTCCTGGTCAACGGCTGGGACCGCTGGATCCGCTACCACGTCATGTTCGACAACGGCGTGAGCATCGGGTCGCTGAACCGCGAGCACCTGGTGCCGGCCAAGCAGCACGACGAGATGGTCGAGAAGCGCCGTCGTGCCTTCGAGTCGGGCGCCTTCGACCCGGTGGAGGCCACCGAGGCGGCGGAGTCCGGCGGCGGCGAGGCCGCGACCGGCGGTGGCGGCGGCGCCGTCGTCAACGGCGTGAGCATCCCCCAGCACCTCATCGAGCGCTCGGCCGCCGCCCGCCAGCGCCTCGGCGCCTGACATCCACCCCGGCGATCTCGACCTCTCAGGGTCCGGGGGCCGAACCCCCACGGATCGAGTTCGAGCACGACCGAGAACTCGACCTGCCAGGGTCCGGGGGCCGGACCCCTACGGGTCGAGTTCGAACGGGTGCGATCAGCCCGGGGCTGCGGTTGCGTAGGCGCCGTCGCCCGTGAACACGCCGCGGTGCCAGCGGCCCGGGGTGCCCACCACGGCCCGGGGGTAGTCCTCGAACAGCCAGCGGGCGAAGTGGCGGCGGGTCCACGGGGTGAGCCCGGCCACCCGGATCGCGGCCCGCGCCCCCTTGCGGTGCTGCAACGCGCGCACCAGCAGCGCGCTCACGTGGTGGTCGGCCACCAGGTGGTGGCGCACGGCGGCGTCGTAGCGGGCGGTGGCCTCGCGCGCCCCGTGCGGACCGGTGGCCTCGATGGCGTCGGCGGCGAGCAGCCCGGTGAGCAGCGCCTGGCCGATGCCCTCGCCGGTCATCACGTCGGTGGCCGCCACCGCGTCGCCGACGAAGAACGTGCGCCGGGCCGTGCGGGTGATGTCGTGCACCCGGGCCGGGATCGGCCACGCCGTGTGCCGGGCCTCGGGCCGGGCGCCGTCGCCCAGGACCCGGCGGATGGCGGGCCGCTCGAGCAGCGAGTCCCAGGCGGCTCGCATGTCGCCGACCTCGACCTTGCCGCCGCGCTGGATGCCGAAGCCGAAGTTGGCGGTGCCGTCGCCGAGGGGGAACGACCAGGCGTACCCGGGGAGCAGGTCGGCCTCGAACCACACGTGCAGGTCGCGCAGGGCGGCGGAGGACACGTCGTGGAAGTAGGCGCGGAACGCGTGCCACTCGCCCCGGTAGCCGGGCACCGAGAGCCCGAGGGCCTTGCGGGTGGGCGACCACATCCCGTCGGCGGCCACGGCGTAGCGGGCCTGGATCTCTCCGACACCGTCGACGGTGACCACGACCCGGTCGTCGGTCTCCCGGGCCGCGACGAGGGCGTGGCCGTCGAGGACCTTGGCGCCGGCCCGGCGGGCGAGGTCGAGGAGCGCGGCGTCGAGCTCGCGGCGCCGGGCGACGGCGGCGTGGGTGCCCGGGCCGTCGGGGAGCGGGAAGGTGACGGCGTGGCCCTCCGGGCCGGAGACGACCGCCCGGTCGACCGTGGTCCACGACGGGACCGTGCCCGGATCGAGCCCGAGGCGCTCGGTCAGGCGCAGCGCGAGCGCGGTCAGCCCGTCACCGCAGCACTTGTCGCGGGGGAAGGTGGCCTTGTCGACCACGAGCACGTCCCGACCGGCCCGGGCGAGGCTCGTGGCCGCGCTGGCGCCGGCCGGGCCGGCGCCGACCACGACGACGTCACAGGTGAGCACGGGACGAGGCTACGAGGGCTCAGGCGACCTTCAGCAGCGCCTCGAACGACTCCTGCAGGCACTCGAGGAGCACCTCGGGGTCGGGCACCGCGGCCATGTCCGAGTTCACGCCGATGCAGCACTCGTCGATGTTGGAGATCAACGTCACGTTGAGGGCGACGCCCGCCAGCGGGCCGAACGGGAACATCCGCTCGAGCTTCGCGCCCGCGATGTACACGGGGATCAGGGCGCCGGGCACGTTCGACGTCGTGAAGTCCATGTGCTTGATCATCGAGCCGAACAGCGCCGTGACCGCAGTGGTGGGGAGGCGGTTGAGCACGATCGAGAGCGGCTCGACGAGCGACAGGGCCGGCTCCTTGCGCTGCTGGTCGACCAGCTCGTGGACGGCCTGCATGTGCTCGATCGGGTCGTCGACGGCGACGGGAACCACGAAGCGGGCGGGGACGAACTGGTTGCCGGCGAGCTCGGCGGTGTCCTCGGTGCGCACGTTGATGGGCATCGTCATGCGCAGCGTCTCGACGGGCGCGTCGTGGCGCTCGTGGTAACGGCGCAGACCGCCGGCCACGCCGGCCACGAACGCGTCGTTCAGCGTGCCGCCGGCGGTCTTCGCCGCCGCCTTCAGGTCAGCGAGCGGGAAGATGAGCGTCTGGAACCGGCGCGACAGCGACCGCTGCGTCATGATCGGGCTCAGCGGTGCGGGCGCCGGCGTGAGCAGGCGGGCGGCCGAACCGACGGCGGCGCCGACGCCCTGCGCCACCGACAGCGGGTCGCGCAGCGCTTTGGTGGCCGCGCCGGCCACGTTGCCCCCGGCCCGGCGGGCGACGCCCAGGTTGCGCCGGCGGACGTGGCCGAGCGCGTCGACCGTGCGGGCGAGGGGTCCGAGCGGGTCGGCCGCCGGCGACGGCGGCAGCTCCTCGCCGGTGGGGGCGGGGTCGCGCTCGAGGTCGAGCAGCACCATGACCATCTGCATCCCGCCGACGCCGTCGGTGATGGCGTGGTGGACCTTGTAGATCATCGCCGCCCGATCGTCCTCGAGGCCCTCGGCCAGGGCCAGCTCCCACAGCGGGCGGGCCCGGTCGAAGCCCTGCATGCCCATGGGCTCGGCGATCTCCAGGACGTCGCGCAAGGTGCCCGAGCCCGCGGCGCGCAGGAACCGCACGTGGTAGCGCAGGTCGAAGTTCGGGTCGACCTCCCAGCGGGGCGGGGCGATCGAGTAGGCGTTGCCCACGACCCGCTGGCGCATCCGGGGGATGAGGCGCGAGCCCCGCTCCACGCGCTCGAGGAGGGTCGTGCGGTCGGGCGCCCGGTCGAGCGTGGCCACGACCGTGATCGTCGACCGCAGGACCGGGTCCTTCTCGATGTTCCACATGAGCGCGTCGCTGTCGCTCATCCGCGACTCGTAGTGCATAGGTCCCCGATTCTCCACCACCGGGCGCCGCCCCTGCTCAGCAGCTCACGCCCTCGGCGGGCCGGTACGTGGCGCCGACGGTGTCCTCCACCGTGCGCCCGTCGGGGTAGGTGCGGGTGCGGGGCGTGGTCCACCGGGTGCAGTTGCCCCGGGGGCTCGAGCGGGGCTCGCCGACGGTCACGTCGATGTGGCGGGTGCTGTAGAGCCGCACGGTGATCGACGTGTCGGTGTACTCGGGCCAGATCAGGACCCCGTACTGCGAATCGTTCACGATCTGCAGGTCCGGGTTCGGGTAGCTGATCGTCGCCTCGTGGCCCCGGGGGTAGCGGGAGATGTAGATGCTGTGGCTCTGGTACTCGCCGAAGTCGAGGCCGGCGTAGAGCGCGGCGTTGAAGAGCGTGGTGGCGAACTGGCTGACCCCGCCGCCGACGTCCTCGGTGAACTCGCCGTTGTAGATGACGCCGGCCGCCACGAAGCCCTTCTCCTGGGTGCGGCGCCCGACGTAGCCGTTGACCGAGAACGTCTCCCCGGGCTCGATCACCACGCCGCGCACGATGTCGGCGATGCGGTGGATGTTCTCGACGCGCGCCTCGCAGCAGCGGTGGCGGGTGGTCGGCCCGAAGGCGTCGGGGCTGCCGACCTCCTCGACGATCCCGAGCGCCTCGGCCTCCGCGGTGGTGAGGTCGGGCTCGATCTCGGTGAGCTCGATGGTCACGGCGTCGTCACCGGCGGCGAAGGCCGCCCGGACCGCCTCGGCTGCCATGGGCGAGCAGCAGTCCAGCCCGGTGACCGCCGGCTGCAGCACGGGGCGCCCGCCGCTCACCGTGAAGCTGGCGCTGCGGGCCGCGACATCCATGTCGCCGAACTCCTGCTCGAGCACGGCGAGCACCCGGTCGGCGGGCAGCTCGAGCCCGATGGCGGTCTCGCCGATGCGCACCTCGGCGAGGGCCCGCAGCTCCCGTGGCACCAGCTGGAACGTGCGCTCCCGGGCCGTGACGGAGAGGACCTGGGAGGTCTGCTCGTTGGCGGCCTCCGCGGCCCGCTGGGCGACGTCGTCCCTCAGCCGGGGCGCCAGCGGGCTCTGGCGGACCGACACGGAGACCGGCTCGTCGACATCGGTGTCGTCGGCCGCCGCGACCAGCGCTCGCCCCAGGATCTCCGGATCGATGCCGGAGCCGGCCCGTCCCGGCACGGGGCGGTACGGATCGCCGTCGATCGACTCGATCGTGGGCTCCTGCGGGGCGACGAGCGAGTCGCCCTCGAGCTCCCGGATCGTCGTGCGGGCCGCCTCGACGTCGATCTCGAAGCGCACGTCGACGGTGCGGGGGCGGACGAACCCGGCGAGCCAGGACAGCGGCCGCACGGGGAGCGGCTCGGAGCGTCCCTCGTCCAGGGTGGCCGCCGCCGTCACCCGGTGCGCCACCGACAGGCCGATCGCCCGCGCCGTGGTCTCGTACTCGGCGTCCGGCGTGGAGATGCGGACCGGGCGGTCGGCGAGCTCGGCGTCGAGCTCCTCGATGTGCTCGAGGAGCGAAGCGGCGTGCATGCCGCCCACGTCGTCGCCGGCGAGGGAGACGTTGCGCAGCGCCTCGCCCTCGGACGCACCGGTGTCGATGGCCCAGAGCGCGACGATCGCCAGCACGGCCACCACCGGGGTCAGCGCGGCGGCCCAGACCATCGTTCGCCGTCGACCCATACCGCGATCAACCCTGGCACGCGGGGGAGGGGCCGGTGTAACCACCCCGATGACGATCCCGCGACGTGTGTGACGGACGCCTATCGTCGGCGCGCCCCTCGATGCGAGGACGGCGTGGAGACGAGAAGGGACGGCAATCCATGGGTATCTGTGACGGACGCGTCGCCATCGTGACCGGTGCCGGGCGCGGCATCGGCCGGGAGCACTCGCTCATGCTCGCCGAGCAGGGCGCCAAGGTCGTGGTGAACGATCTGGGCGGCTCGATGGACGGCACGGGCAACGACGCCGGGCCGGCGCAGCAGGTCGTGGACGAGATCACGGCGATGGGCGGCGAGGCCGTCGCCAACACCGACGACATCTCGACCTGGGACGGGGCCGAGCGCCTGGTCGACCAGGCCATCGAGCACTTCGGACGCCTGGACGTCCTCATCAACAACGCCGGCATCCTCCGCGACCGCATGCTCACGAACATGAGCGAGGCCGAGTGGGACGCGGTGATCCAGGTCCACCTCAAGGGCACCTTCGCGCCGAGCCGTCACGCCGCCGCGTACTGGCGCGAGCAGGCCAAGGCCGGCAACGAGGTCGACGGGCGGATCATCAACACGTCCTCGCCGTCGGGCATCTACGGCAACGTCGGCCAGACGAACTACGGCACCGCCAAGGCCGGCATCGCCGCGTTCACGATCATCGCCGCCAAGGAGCTCGGCCGCTACGGGGTCACCGTCAACGCCATCGCCCCGGCCGCCCTCACCCGCATGACCGAGAACCTCGGCATGGGCCAGGCCTCCGAGGAGGACAAGGAGCTGCTGTCGCCCCGGCGCATCTCGCCGATCGTGGTGTTCCTGGCCAGCCCGGACTCCAAGGAGGTCACCGGCCGGGTCTTCGACGTGTCCGGCCGCATGCTGTCGGTGTCCGAGGGCTGGCACCGCGGCCCCTCCATCGAGATGCCCGCCGACGACCCGGTGGCCATCGCCGAGGACGTGAAGCGCATCGTCCGGGAAGCCCGGCCGAACGCGGACATGTCCGGCTACGACGAGCGCTGAGGACGTCGTGCCCATCAACCCCGACGCCGTCGGCGCCAAGGGCGAACCGACCCGCGACCGCTGGACCTCCAAGGACGCCCTCCTCTACGCCGTCGGCGTCGGCGCCGGCCAGGAGCCCCTCGAGGAGCTGCAGTACACCACCGAGAACTCGATCGACGTCGAGCAGAAGGTCCTGCCCACCATGGCGGTGGTCCTCGGCTTCGGCGGCGGCAACGTCATGGCCGAGATCGGCAGCTTCAACCCGGCGATGCTCGTCCACGGCGAGCAGTCGATCACCCTGCACCGGGAGCTCCCGGTGGAGGGCGAGATCGAGACCGTCGGCGAGATCACCGGCATCCACGACAAGGGCAAGGGCGCCGTGGTGGTCATCGAGTCCACCTCCACCCTCGTCGCCGACGGCAAGCCGCTGTTCACCAAGATGATGTCGGCCTTCATCCGCGGCGAGGGCGGCTGGGGCGGCGACTCCGGGCCGGCGCTCGAGTGGGAGCGCCCCGAGCGCGACCCCGACGAGTCGGTCACCTACACGACCCGCCCCGAGCAGGCCCTGATCTACCGGCTGTCCGGCGACCGCAACCCGCTGCACGCCGACCCGAAGTTTGCGGCGATGGGCGGGTTCGACCGTCCCATCCTCCACGGGCTGTGCACGTACGGGTTCTCCGGGCGGGGCCTGCTGCACTCGCTCTGCGACGGCGACGCCTCCCGGTTCCGCTCCATGTACGGGCGCTTCTCCTCCCCGGTCTTCCCCGGGGAGCCGCTGACCGTGGAGGTCTGGCGCACCGGCGACGGGGCCGCCGTGTTCCAGACGAAGGGCGGCGACGGCCGGGTGGTGCTCGACAAGGGCACCTGCTCGTTCCACTGATGCCAGGTCAGATTCGGTACAGACAGGGGCGGCCCGTAGCGTGGGCCGTCCCGGTCGCGCACCCCCCTGGAGGTCCCCCGTGGTGATCGACGAGAAGCTCGAGAGCGTCATCAGCGAGGTCGTCGCCCGGAACCCGGGTGAGGTCGAGTTCCACCAGAGCGTCCGCGAGGTGCTCGAGTCGCTCGGCCCGGTCGTGGCCAAGCACCCGGAGTTCCTCGAGCACAAGGTGATCGAGCGCATCTGCGAACCGGAGCGCCAGATCATCTTCCGCGTGCCGTGGCAGGACGACCAGGGCCGTGTCCAGATCAACCGGGGCATGCGGGTCGGGTTCAACAGCGCACTCGGGCCCTACAAGGGCGGCCTGCGGTTCCACCCCTCCGTGTACCTGGGGATCATCAAGTTCCTCGGGTTCGAGCAGATCTTCAAGAACGCGCTCACCGGCATGCCCATCGGCGGCGGCAAGGGCGGGTCCGACTTCGACCCGAAGGGCCGGTCCGAGTCCGAGATCATGCGGTTCTGCCAGAGCTTCATGACCGAGCTGTACCGCCACCTCGGCGAGTACACCGACGTTCCCGCCGGCGACATCGGCGTCGGCACGCGCGAGATCGGCTACCTGTTCGGCCAGTACAAGCGCATCACCAACCGCTACGAGTCGGGCGTGCTCACCGGCAAGGGCGTGGCGTGGGGCGGTGCGCTCGTGCGCACCGAGGCCACCGGCTACGGCGCCGTGCTGTTCGCCGAGGAGATGCTGAAGGCCCGGGGCGAGGACCTCGACGGGCGCACCTGCGTCGTGTCGGGTTCGGGCAACGTCGCCATCTACGCCATCGAGAAGGCGCACCAGCTCGGCGGGAGCGTCGTGGCGTGCTCGGACTCCAACGGCACCGTGCACGACCCGAAGGGCATCGACCTCGACCTGCTCAAGCAGGTGAAGGAGGTCGAGCGCGGGCGGCTGACCGACTACGCCGAGCGCCGCTCCTCGGCCACCTACGCCGAGCGGGGCTGCATCTGGGACATCCCCTGCCAGGTGGCCATCCCGTCGGCGACGCAGAACGAGCTCACCGGTCGAGACGCCAAGGCGCTGGTGGGCAACGGGTGCATCGCCGTCTCGGAGGGGGCGAACATGCCCTGCACCCCGGAGGCGGTCGACGTGTTCCTGGCCGCCGGGGTGGCGTTCGGGCCGGGCAAGGCGGCGAACGCCGGCGGCGTCGCCACGTCCGCCCTCGAGATGCAGCAGAACGCGAGCCGCGACTCGTGGACCTTCGCCCACAGCGAGCAGCGGCTCACCGAGATCATGCAGTCGATCCACGCCACCTGCTACGAGACCTCCGAGGAGTACGGCGCCCCGGGCAACTACGTGACCGGCGCCAACATCGCCGGGTTCCTCAAGGTGGCCACGGCCATGGAGGCCCTCGGCCTGGTCTGAGCGGTGGCAGGATGCGCCGATGACCACCCGCATCGAGGTGCAGCGCGCCATCGCCGCCGAGCCGTCGGCGATCTTCGACATCGTGCGCAGCCCGGAGGGCCACGTCGCCATCGACGCCTCCGGGATGCTCATATCGGCCACCGGCGGGCCGGCCGAGGCGGTGGGCGACGAGTTCGTCGTCCACATGGACCGCGAAGCGCTCAACGACTACCCGCTCGGCCTGTACGACGTCATCGTGCGCATCGTCACCTACGAGCAGGACCGGGAGATCGCCTGGACCATCGACGGGCAGCTCGAGCCGCCGATCGGGCACGTCTACGGCTACCGGCTCGAGCCCTTCGCGCAGGGGACGATGGTGACCTCGTACTACGACTGGTCCGACATCCACCCCCAGTGGGCCGAGGCCGACATCTTCCCGATCATCCCCGAGTCGGCGCTGCGGGCCACCCTCGGCATCCTCGCCCGCACCGTGGCGCCCGGCGTGCCCCGCCCGGTGCTCGATCAGCCGTAGTAGGTCGCCAGGTAGCCGTCGAGGGCGTCGCGGATCGCGGCGAACTTCTCGGCGTGGCGGTCGCGCAGCAGGCCGAGCTTGAGCTCGGAGGTGGCCACCCACTCGGTGGTGATGGCGTCGACGGCACCCACCGCGACGATGAGGCGGGTGTTGCGGGTCTCGAGGCGCAGGCGCCCCCGCCCGGGGTCGACGTCGGCGATGCGGAAGCCGGCGCTGGGGAGGCAGCGGGTGAGCGCGTCGAACACCACCGGGTAGGGGTGGCCGACGACGTGGACCTCCGAGCGGGCGCCCACGTCAGAAGAGCCGGAGCTCGCTGGACTCGATGCCGCGCAGCTCGTCGTAGGAGACCTCGACGCAGGCGATGCCCCGGTCGGCGGCGAGGACCTTCGCCTGGGGCTTGATCTGCTCGGCCACGAACACCCCCCGCACGGGAGCGAGGCGGGGGTCCTTGTTCAAGAACGCGAGGTAGCGGGTGAGCTGCTCGACGCCGTCGATCTCACCGCGGCGCTTGACCTCGACCGCCACCGCGGCCCCGTCGGCGTCGCGGCAGAGCAGGTCGACCGGGCCGATGTCGGTGGGGTACTCGCGCCGCACGAGCTGGAAGCCGGTCCCGAGCACGTCGCACCGCTCGGAGAGCAGCACCTGGAGGTGGGCCTCGACCCCGTCCTTCTGCAGGCCGGGCTCGACCCCGAGGTCGGCCTTGGTGTCGGAGTGGACCTCCTCGATGGTGATCTCGAGCTCCTCGCCCTTCGCCGAGCGGACGAGCCAGCGGTCGGGCTCCTCGGTGATCGTGCAGGGCGGGTTCATCCAGTTGAGCGGCTTGTAGGCGCGGTCGTCGGAGTGGATCGAGATGGAGCCGTCGGCCTTGACCAGCAGGAGCCGGTCGGCGGTGGGGAGGTGGGCCTGGAGGCGGCCGCGGTAGTCCACCGAGCAGCGGGCGATGACGAGGCGCACGGCATCCGAGGGTAGGGGGCGGCTCAGGCCACCGGGGACACCCCGGCGCGGGTGGCCAGGTGGGTCATCGGAGCGTCGTGGCGCTCGGTGGGCAGGCGGGGGACGACCCGCTCCTCGACGGTCACGCCGATCGCCGGGACGCCGGGCCGCAGGTGGGGGAGCAGCCGGTCGTAGTGCCCGCCACCGCGCCCGAGGCGGATGCCGCGGCGGTCGAAGAGGCGCCCGGGGACGAGGAGGACGTCGATCTCCGCCGGCGCCACCACGGGGGCGTCCGCCAGGGGCTGGCGCATGCCGTGGGGATGGACCTCGCCGGTCCCGTCGTCGACGTGCCAGCTGACGGTGTCGCCATCGATGCGGGCGAGGGCCACGGTGGCGTCGAGGTCGATCAGGGCGCCGGTCAGGTCGACCTCGCCCGGCAGGGCCTCGTAGGCGCCCACGAGCCCCGGCGCCGGTCCGAGGAAGGTCCGCAGGCCCGCCTGCACGTGGGCGATCCCGGCCGGCGGCGGCAGGTGCCGGGCCCAGCGCCGCCACGCCGCCTTCGTCAGCGTGGCCTGCATGGCGCGCTCGGCCTCGACCAGCCACGGTTCCACCACCCGCGGATCGTCGGGGTCGTCACCGGCGGCGAGGGCGTCGAGGTAGCGGCGGTCGGCGTCCAGGCGCCGGCGCCACATGGCCCCGTCGCAGGGATGGCCGTGGCCCGGCACGACGAGGTCCACGGGCGACAGCGCGGCGAGGCGATCGAGGCCGGTGTGGTGGGCGAGCAGCGCCTCCGGGCCGGGGACGCCGTGGGTGAGCAGCGGCACCTCGACGTCGCTGCCCAGGTCGCCGGCCACGAGCAGGCCGAGCTCGGGGAGGTGCAGGGCGGCGTGGGCCGGGGCGTGGGCGTCGTGGGTCACCACCACCGCCGCCGGACCGGTCCAGGGCACGGCGTCGCCCACCGGGCGCAGGATGCCGAAGCGTTCGAGGTCGATCGGGGTGACGGCTTCGGCCTCCTCGGCGAGCTCGACCCGCCGGGTCGCGGCCTCCTGCACGGTGCCCGGCGTCGCCCACCGGGGGACGTCGCCGAGGGCGTCGTGCCACAGCACGTGGTCCCAGTGCGCGTGCGTGGCGAAGCCGGCCTCGAGCTCGAGGCGGGCGCGCAGGAGGTCGACGGCGATCGCCTCCAGCTCGTCCACGTGGACCCCCGGATCGACGACCAGCGCCCGCCGGCCGGCGGCCACCACGACCGTGTTCGTCACCATGAACCGGCTCGTGCCGACGAGGACACCGTCGGCGACCTCGCGGAGGTGGGCCACGGCTACTGCAGGCTCCGTCCCTCGAGGCGCTTGCGGATGACCTCCCGGCGGGCCTGCAGGTCGCGGTAGGTCAGGCGGTCGACGTCGTCGCCGACGCCGAAGCCGGCCTTCACCCCCTCCATGTCGAGCTCCCACGATGTGGGGTCCATCCCGATCTGCGCGGCGATCCGCTCGCCGTGGGTGCGGGCGAAGTACATCGTGATGTCGGCGATCTCCTGGAGGATGTCGAGGTCGGGAGCCAGGGTGGCGATGGCCCCGTCGACGAACACCAGGTTCTTGGTGAAGAGCATCAGCTCCTTGGGGATCTTGGCGCCGTAGCCCAGCAGCGCCTTGATCACCCGCTGGATCTCGGCGACCAGCGCGTCGCCGTCCATCGTGGTGGGGTCGACGAACTGGGGGTCGTCGAGGCCGAGGTCGCGGGCGACGGCGGCGAGGTCGGTGTCGGGCGGCAGGGCGCCGAGGTCGCGGAACGCCGCCAGCTGGCCGACGGGGTCGTTGGACGTAGCGGACACGAGGAGGCGCAGGAACGCGCTGCGCTTGCGCTCGTCGAGGCGGCCGGTGATCCCGAAGTCGAGGAGCGCGGTGCGGCCGTCGGGCAGCACGAACAGGTTCCCCCCGTGGAGGTCACCGTGGAAGATCCCGTGGATCAGCGCCCCCTCCATGAAGCCGATCATCCCGGTGCGCACGACCTGGTGGGTGTCGACGCCGGCGCCCTTCATGCCGGCCACGTCGTCGAACTTGAACCCGTCCAGGCGCTCCATCACCAGGACCCGCCGGGTGACGAGCGTGGGGTGGGGGCGGGGCACGACGTAGCCCCGCTGGTCGAGGGCGGCGAAGCTGGCGGCCACATCGAGCATGTTCTCGGCCTCGAGACGGAAGTCGAGCTCCTCGCCGATGGTCTCGGCGAACAGCTCGACCAGCGCCGGCGGGTTGGCGAGGGCGGCCACGGGGATGCGCCCGATCAGCTTCGGCGCCAGCCAGGCCATGACCCGGAGGTCCTCCCGGACCCGGCCGGCCACCGACGGTCGCTGCACCTTGACCACGACGTCCTCGCCGGTGCGCAGCGTGGCGCGGTGGACCTGGGCGATCGACGCGGCGGCGAGCGGCTCGGTGTCGAAGTGGGCGAAGACCGAGTGGATCGGCGCCCCGAGGTCGGCCTCGACCACGGCGCGGATGTCGTCCCACGTCTCCGGTGGCACCTGGTCGCGGCACTTCTTCGTCTCGGCGACGAGCTCGGGCGGGAACAGCCCCTCGCCGCTGGAGATGATCTGGGCGAGCTTGATGTACGTGGGCCCGAGCGCCTCGGCGGCGAGGCGCAGGCGGCGGGAGAGGTCGGCTCGTGAGGCGGACCCGCCCTCCGGTCGCTTCCCGACGTACCAGCGTCCGACGGCCCAGCCCAGGTGGCGCACGACGGTGGCGAGCCGGACGCCCGGGGGCATGGCCGTGACCCGGGTGAGCCGGGGGATCTCGGCCCGGACCTCGCGCCGGACCCGCTCCAGCGGGGGCAGCCACGCCAGCTCGTCGCGCCGGACGATCCACGGCGGCGATTCGGAGAACGATCCGACGTCGTGGTCGGCGGGGTGCTCCGGGACGGTGGGCGCCATGGCGGACATCATCGCAGGCGACCGCCGGCCCCCGTCCTCGCCGGACCGCTCAGAACTCGGGCGGTCGGCGCTCGGCCAGGGCGCGGGTCCCCTCCGCGAAGTCGGGGCCGGTGGCCATCTCTCGGAGCAGCTCGATCGAGCGGCGGACCGACGACGCCGGGTCGCCGTGGAGCAGGTCGCCCCACAGCTGCGCCTTCGCCGTGGCGACCGAGGCCGGCGAGACGTGGCGGGCGAGGTCGGCCACGTACGCCTCGGCGTGCACGTGCAGCGCCTCGACCGGCAGGACGGCGGAGAACAGGCCGACCTCGGCGGCCTCCTGGGTGCGGAACACCCGCCCGGACAGCAGCCAGTCGGCGGCCCGGCCGGCGCCGACGAGGCGGGGGAGCAGCCACGAGAGCCCGTACTCGGCGGGGAGCCCGAGCTTGGGTGCTGCGGTCGTGAGCTTGGCGTCCTCCAGCGCGAAGCGGACGTCGGCGAAGCAGGCGATGGCGAGGCCCACCCCCGCGGCCGCACCGTTGACGACGGCGACGATCGGCGTGCGCATGCCGAGCTGGAAGGCGAAGTCGGCGGCGAAGGGTGCCTCGACCTCGGGCATCGGCGGCTCCTCGCCGCGGAGGCCGTCGTCGTAGCCACCCGCGTCCACGTGGCCCTCGAGCGCCTTCGCGTCGGCCCCCACGCAGAACGCGGCGCGCCCGTCGCCCGACTCGGCGCCGGTGACCACGACGACCCGGATCTCGGGGTCGGCCTCGGCCTCGGTCATCGCCCACCGGTACTCGAGGTGCATCCGCCCGGTCCACGCGTTGCCGCGGTGGGGGCGGTCGAGGGTCAGCCGGGCCACGTGGCCGTCGACCTCGTAGCGGGTGGCGCGCAGCTCCACGGCGTCAGGGGGCGCCGAGGGCGGCGAGGGCGGCGAGGGTCGGTGCGGCCAGCTCGGGTCGGCAGACGAGGAGGTCGGGCAGGTAGGGGTCGGCGTTGTTGTACGTGATCGGCGAGCCGTCGAGCCGGCTGGCGTGCAGGCCGTGGTGGCGGGCGACGGCCACCGGCGCGGCCGAGTCCCACTCGTACTGGCCACCGGAGTGGGGGTAGCAGTCGACCTCGCCGCGCAGGATCGCCATCGTCTTCGCCCCGGCCGACCCCAGCGCGACGAGCACGCCGTCGAGGGCGGCGCGCACGACCTCGGCCTCCGCCGGCGGGCGGGTGCGGCTCACCACGATGCGGGGCACGCCGAGGGGTGCCAGCGCCACCGGGTCGTCGGCGGTGGACCACACGGTGCCGAGGGCCGGGAGGGCCACGGCGCCGCACACGGGCTCGCCGTCGATGCACAGGGCGACGTGGACGGCCCAGTCGGTGCGCGGCGGCTCGGAGAACTCGCGGGTGCCGTCGAGGGGGTCGATGATCCACACGCGGGAGGCCTCGAGGCGGGCGGCGTCGTCGTGGGTGGCCCGTGCCTCCTCCGAGAGCACGGCGTCACCCGCCGGCATCGCGGCACCGAGCCCGCGCAGCAGCAGCTCGTTGGATCGGCGGTCGCCCTCGGCCTTCAGCTCCGCCGGCTCGGCGCCGTCGGCGACGAGCTCGGCCCGGACGGCGACGAGCAGCGCCCCCGCCTCCTCGACGAGCCGGCGGGCGAGGGCGTGGTCGGCGGGGGTGGGGGCGGGCACCGGCGATTGTCTACCAACGACCGGCGACCGTACATTTGCTCGTTCACGTCCGGCGCGACCGCGGAGCCGACCGAAGCCGATGAGCTACGAGCTGTCCCACCTGCGGGCCCTGGAGGCCGAGGGGATCCACATCATGCGGGAGGTGGCCGCCGAGTTCGAGCGGCCCGTGCTGCTGTTCTCCGGCGGCAAGGACTCCATCGTCATGCTCGAGCTGGCCCTGCGGGCCTTCGCCCCCGCGCCGATCCCGTTCCCCGTGATGCACGTCGACACCGGGCACAACTTCCCGGAGGTCATCGAGTTCCGCGACAGCCGCCTCGAGCGGGCCGGCGCCCGACTGATCGTGGCATCCGTGCAGGACTCCATCGACCAAGGGCGCGTGGTCGAGCAGACGGGTCCCCGGGCCAGCCGCAACATGCTGCAGACGGTCACGCTGCTCGACGCCATCGAGGAGCACGGATTCGACGCCGTGTTCGGTGGCGCCCGGCGCGACGAGGAGAAGGCCCGGGCCAAGGAGCGGGTGTTCTCCTTCCGCGACGACTTCGGCCAGTGGGATCCCAAGGCCCAGCGGCCTGAGCTGTGGAGCCTGTACAACGGCAAGCACCGCAAGGGCGAGCACATCCGCATCTTCCCGATCAGCAACTGGACCGAGCTCGACGTGTGGCAGTACCTCCACGACGAGGACGTCGAGATCCCGTCGATCTACTACGCCCACGAGCGCCGGGTGTTCGAGCGAGACGGCATGCTGCTGTCGGAGTCGCCCCACCTCGAGCTCATGGAGGGCGAGACGGTGTTCACCCAGACCGTGCGCTACCGCACGATCGGCGACATGACCTGCACCGGCGCGGTCGAGTCCAGCGCGGCCACGCTGCCCGAGATCATCGAGGAGGTGGCCGCCACCCGCATCACCGAGCGGGGCGCCACCCGGGCCGACGACCGCGTCAGCGAGGCCGCCATGGAGGACCGCAAGAAGGAGGGATATTTCTGATGGAGATCCTTCGCTTCGCCACCGCCGGCTCGGTCGACGACGGCAAGTCCACCCTCATCGGGCGCCTGCTGTACGACTCGAAGACGATCTTCCAGGACCAGCTCGAGGCCGTCGAGCGCACGTCGGCCCTGCGCGGCGACGAGTACACGAACCTCGCCCTGCTCACCGACGGCCTGCGCGCCGAGCGCGAGCAGGGCATCACCATCGATGTCGCCTACCGGTACTTCGCCACCCCTCGGCGGAAGTTCATCATCGCCGACACCCCGGGGCACATCCAGTACACGCGCAACATGGTCACCGGCGCCTCGACGGCCAACGTCGCCCTGATCCTCGTCGACGCCCGCAACGGCATCGTCGAGCAGTCCCGCCGGCACGCCTTCCTCGCCACGCTCCTGCGCATCCCGCACCTCGTGGTCTGCGTCAACAAGATGGACCTGGTCGACTGGAGCGAGGACCGCTTCGAGGAGATCAAGGCCGAGTTCCGCCAGTTCGCCACCAAGCTCGACGTCACCGACCTCACCTTCATCCCGGTGTCGGCGCTGCACGGCGACAACGTGGTCGAGCGCTCCCCGAACATGGGGTGGTACGAGGGCCTGCCGCTGCTGCGCTTCCTCGAGGAGGTGCACATCGCCTCCGACCGCAACCTCATCGACAGCCGGTTCCCCGTGCAGTACGTGATCCGGCCGATGAGCTCGTCGGGGCTCGACTACCGCGGCTACGCCGGCTGCGTCGCCGGCGGCGTGTTCAAGCCGGGCGACGAGGTCGTGGTGCTGCCCTCCGGGTTCACCTCCACGATCGCCGCCATCGACGGGCCGAACGGGCCGGTCGAGGAGGCCTACCCGCCGATGTCGGTGGCGATCCGCCTCGCCGACGAGATCGACATCAGCCGGGGCGACATGATCTGCCGGCCGAAGAACCAGCCCACGGTGTCCCAGGACATCGAGGCCATGGTGTGCTGGATGTCGGACGTCGGGTCGCTGCAGCCCCGCCAGAAGCTGGCCATCAAGCACACCACCCGGTGGGCGCGGGCGCTCGTCAACGACGTGCAGTACCGCCTCGACGTGAACACCCTCCACCGCGACGAGGAGGCGAACAGCCTCTCGCTGAACGAGATCGGCCGGGTGTCCCTGCGCACGACGGCGCCGCTGTTCTTCGACGAGTACCGGCGCAACCGGACGACGGGCTCGTTCATCCTCGTCGACGAGGTCACCAACTCCACGGTGGCCGCCGGCATGATCCTCGGCGAGTCGTGACCGGCCGGGTCACGCCGAACACCGTCTGGCACCCCTCGGCGCTCGACCGCTCCGCCCGCCCGTCGCTCGGCGCGACGGTCTGGTTCACCGGGCTGTCGGGCTCCGGCAAGTCGACCGTGGCCGTGGAGGTCGAACGGATGCTCGTGGCGGCGGGGCGGCCGGCGTACCTGCTCGATGGCGACAACCTCCGCCAGGGCCTGAACGGCGACCTCGGCTTCAGCGCCGACGATCGGGCCGAGAACGTCCGCCGCGTCGGCGAGGTGGCCCGGCTGTTCGCCGACGCCGGCGTGGTGGCGCTCGTGCCCGTCATCTCGCCATACGTCGCCGACCGGGCCCGGGTGCGGGAGATCCACCGACTCGCCGGCCTGCCCTTCGTCGAGGTGTTCGTCGACACGCCGCTCGAGGTGTGCGAGTCCCGTGATCCGAAGGGGCTCTACGCCAAGGCGCGGGCCGGGGAGATCACCGGGTTCACCGGCATCGACGACCCCTACGAGCCGCCGTCCGCGCCCGAGCTGCGGCTGACGCCGGCCGACGGCGACCCGGCGGCCCAGGCCGCGCTGGTGCTGGCACTCCTCGACCGACTCGCCGGCCACCCCGACCGGTAGCGCCCGCCGGCGCCGAACCCGTGCGGCCCCGGGAACGCAGGCGTGCGATGGTGCGCCGGTGATCGAAGTCCCGGCGGTGGTGCGGAAGAAGGCGGTCGCGTGCGGTGCGATGGCGTGGCTCGACGCGCTCGACGACCTCGTCCGGTCGGTGGCCGAGGCCTGGGACCTCCGGCTCGGCGCTGCCTTCGGAGACGCCACCGAGGCGGTCGTGCTCGCGGCGTCCCGCGCCGACGGGATGCCAGCGGTGCTGAAGCTGCTCGTGCCCCGTCACGGCGGTGCTGCCCGGCACGAAGCCGTGTCGCTGCAGCTCGCCAGCGGGGACGGCCTCGTGCGGCTGCTCGAGGCGGACATCGAGCGCGGCGCCCTCCTGCTCGAGCGGCTGGGGCCGTCGATGCACGATTGCGACCTCCCGATCGACGAGCGCTTGGCGATCCTCACCGGCCTGGCGCGACGGGTCTGGCGCCCTGCGCTGGGGTGCGGGCTTCCCACCGGCGCCTCGAAGGCCGCCGCCCTGGCGGAGCATATCGTCGAGTCGTGGGAGGAGCTCGACCGGCCGTGCTCGGAGGCCGCCGTCGAGGACGCGGTTCAGTGCGCCGAGCGCCGCGCCGCTGCGCACGACGACGAGCGTGCCGTCCTCGTCCACGGCGACGTCCACCAGTGGAACGCGCTGCGCTCGGGCGATGGCTGGGCCCTCGTCGACCCCGACGGGATTCTCGCCGAACCCGCCGCTGATCTGGGCGTGCTGATGCGGGAGGACCCGACCGAGCTCCTGGCTGGCGACCCCTGGGGTCGCGCGCACCTGCTCGGGGGGTGGTGCGGGGTCGATCCGGTGGCGGTGTGGGAGTGGGGCGTCATCGAGCGCGTCTCGACCGGGTTGCTCTGCACGGAGATCGGGCTCCAGCCCGTCGGTCGGGAGATGCTGTGGGCCGCCGACGCCCTCGCCGAGCTGGCGCGCTAGACCAGCGACGTGCTCCGGCTCGGCACCATCGTCCTCGGCGCCGAGGACGTCGACCGGGCCGCCACGTTCTGGGCTGGCGCGCTGGGCTACGAGGTGGTGATGTTCCCTGAGGAGGAGGACGCCTTCACGATCATCGTCCCGCCGGACCGGATAGGGACGCGCGTCGCCGTGCACCGGTCGACCGTGCCGGTCCAGGATCGTCCCCGGGTGCACGTCGACCTCGTGGTCGACAGCGCCGCCGAGCAGGCCGCCGAGGTCGAGCGGCTCATCCGGCTCGGCGCGACGAGGGTGGCTTGGGAGTATCCGGCGGACCCGGACTTCGTGGTGCTCGCCGACACCGAGGGCAATCGCTTCTGCGTGGTCGACGCAAGCCACGGCTGAGACCGCCGGCGCCGGCACGCCTCGGCCCGGTGCAGGCGGCGGCGGATCGCCTCGAGGGGGTCGGACGGGTCGAGCTCGTCGTCTTCGTGGTCGGTGGCGGTGGTGCCCCAGCGGGTGTCGTCGGGGTCGAGCGACGCGCGGCACAGGTCGTCGAGCGCGTCGGCGCGGCCGCTGCCGCATCCAACCGATCCCGCGCCGCCGCTGCCGCATCGGCGTGGCGGGCGAAGGCGGCGGAACCGGTCACGCACCCCATTCTCCTCAGACCCTGTAACCAGAGCTCCTTCGACGCGAACATCGGTGGTCGCCGCTGGGACGACCTGCCTGTACGTCGACCGCGATGGCGTGAGGGGAGAGGGCGGCTCCTGCGGCGAGCAGTGGCCACCCGTGCAGGCTGCTTCTGGATCAGGTCGACCGTCAGCGCGCACGCGAAGGCGCGTGCCCGCTGGTCGGCGCTCGCGTGGGGTTCGAAGGTGACGGCGTAGGAGTCGGCGTCGGCCACGACCTCGCGCACGCTGCGCACCGAGGGTGCCTTCGCCACCTCCGAGACCCTGCACGCGGTGGAGACGCCGGAGCGGTCGCTTCTGGTGGTCGGCGAGTACGGCAACGTCGGCAAGTCCGGTCCCGATGGACGTCTACGACGTCACCGACTGCGCCGACCCGGTGCTGCTCGAGACCTTCCGCTGGCCCGAGAGCATCCACAATCTCACGCTGTCCGGCGACGGCCGCTACGTGTTCGGCACCCAGCCGCTGCAGGTCGCGGGCACGACGGGTGCGCAGCGCACGGCGCCGGCGTCGCTCGCCGTCGACGCCCGACCGGCGTGGTGCACGCTCGGCCCGCTGGCCGCCTGAGGAGCGCCCGACCGATCCGCGCTGGATGCGTGCAGACTGGGGCATGGCCCAGAACGTCCTCGGCACCGACCTCCTGCCCTGCTCCACCGACCCGATGACCGGCTTCTACCGGGACGGCTGCTGCAACACGGGCGGCGACGACGTGGGCGTGCACACCGTCTGCGCGGTCATGACCGACGACTTCCTCGAGTTCTCGAAGGAGGCCGGCAACGACCTCTCGACGCCGATGCCCCAGTTCGGGTTCCCCGGGCTGAAGGACGGCGACCAGTGGTGCCTCTGTGCGCCCCGCTGGCAGGAGGCGTTCGAGGCGGGGAAGGCGCCGCGGGTCGTCCTCGAGGCCACGCACGTGCAGACCCTCGAGTGGTGCCGCCTCGACGACCTCCGGGCTCACGCCGTCTCGCGGTGAAGGTCGTCGCCGTCGCGCTGCTCGTCGCCGTCGCGCTCGCCGGCTGCGGGTCCGACCCGGCACCGGTCAGGACCGAGCAGGCGGGGCGGGGTGACGTGGAGTCCCACCCGCTGCCGTTCGGCATCGAGCGGGTCAACGGCACCGAGCCGGTCGGCCGCCCGCTGGTCTTCGACGATGTCTTCCTCGTGTACGACGGTGTGCCCGTGCCCGCACGCGCGCTCCGGGCCGCCTACCGCGTGCGCGGTGACCCCGAGGACGTGCTGCGAGCTTGGGCCGAGCAGCTGGCGTCGGTCGGAGTCGGCAACGTCCGGGTGCGGACCGGGGACTCGGATCCGCCCGAGCACTCGGCGTGGGCCGAGATCAGTGCCTGGGAGGGCTCGACGTCGGGGCCGGGGCCGGGCTGGGCTTCGGTGGAGCTGTGGGCCACGTCCGAGGACCCCATCCTCCTCGTGTCGATCGACCGCCACCACGGCATCGAGGCGGTCGCGTCGGAGGTCGTCGACCCAGGCGGGTCGCTGGGGTCGCCGCGGGTCCGGGTCGACGCACGTCCGCCGGCTCCGGGTGAGCCGCTGTTCGACGAGCAGGGCGACGTCGTGCACGTGCCGGAAGGTGCTCGCGCCCTCATGCCGATGCTGCCGACCATACGGGGGACCGGAGGCTCGATCTCCATGCTCGCAGCGACCGACGAGGCGGCGGTGATCCAGCGGATGCTCGACGAAGCCGTCGCGCAGAACGAGTACCACGAGGTCGGCCCGATCGAGGTCGAGGAACAAGGCGACCTGATCGTGACGAAGGGCCGCTTCGTCGTCCCGGCCGGCGGGTGGGATCTCCAGATCGTCGCGGTGCGGGCGCCCGGGGAACCCGACGCCGTGCTCTGGGTCCAGAGCGCGGCGGACTGACCCGGACCGGGTGCAACGGAGCCGCTGCCAGTTCCGGAGGGCGGGTGCAACGGAGCCGCTGC
>Ga0208490_100151_pt1 | contig 56324 bp, 53 predicted proteins | sample SubbioAug_CSWold_FD_184818 | JGI IMG/M metagenome (GOLD analysis project Ga0208490, IMG submission 184818) | Serpentinite rock and fluid subsurface biosphere microbial communities from McLaughlin Reserve, California, USA - CR11Aug_CSWold (SPAdes) | ecosystem: Environmental > Terrestrial > Deep...
GCCACGGAACTCAAAGTCGACGACCCACACCGTGGTGAAGTCATCGAGTCGCATCAAATTTCCCCGCGCAGGCCCCGGACGATGGGGTGGTCGAGCGACGTGATGAGCTTGTCGCGGAAAGCCAGGTTGAGGATTTCGCGCATCGACAGGTCCGGCCACGTCGGTTCGTCCATCTTGGCTGTCGGGACGCGGATTTCGTAGGCACCCAGGGACTGGCTGGACACGACCTTGACCCAACCGAGTTGCGCCGCTTTCGCTGCCGTATGGGCGGACTGCGCCCAGGGGTTCAAGCGGCCGTCTTCCGAAGGCAGGCTCACGGGCCACAGGCACAAGGTGCCGTCCCGGGTGATGTACAGGTACAGCATCATCGGTCGAACGTCGTCCGCCAGCTCGCCGTACAGGTCCGGGTGCACAAAGTACACATCGCCTGTGTCTTGCATGGTCAGGGTGAGTACCTGGACCTGCCATTCGGCACCACTGCGCACGCGCAGCCAAAGCTGCTTGTTGGGCTTGCGGGCGGGCACCGTGGTAATGACTTTTTTGACCCCAGCCAACTGGCTGAAGTTTTGGGTCAGGGTCAGCTTGGTCAAGTCCAAGTCGGTGTTCAAGCCGACGCTGGTCGGCGCGGCCATTGCCGCTGCGATGGCCGCATCAGTCGCATCAGTCGCGTCAGTCGCGTCAGTCGCGGCAGTCGCGTCAGCATACGGTTGATGAGGATTGATGTTGGTTGTGGTCATACGAATCTCCTAGAACAAACCAGCAAGCCGCTGGCGGGGCTCATCAGTCCCCGTCAGGTGTCGGCCTGACCGTCAGGTGCTGATGAGACGTCTAGCGAGAGCTCGGCCGGAAGTTGGGCTTTCCCCCAAAAAGCCCTAACAAATCCCAAATCAGATCCCAGCAGAACAGCCGAGCAACTGGACCTGCGGGTCTCAGCCACAGGTAGGTGGCTGCCAGTGCCACACCTGCTCCATCTCCTCATAAATCTAAGAAAAGGTATCCAGCACCACTTCAGGTTCCAGCCCCCCGGCGTTACCTGGCGTGCCCCGTGCTGGGCACGCATGAAGACGCTCGGCACATGAGATGCCCGGGGGCCTCCAGAGCGGCCCTTTGCCGTCTTCGGAGGCCACTGAATAAACAGAGATCCCTACAGATTGCACTCAGCGGTTGAGCTGGGTGCAGTCCTTCTAGTTCGCCGATGAGTTGTCGGTGACGCTCGCACCCCTAGCCCCTGAGTCATCTCGGGGGCTCCATGTCTTTCCAAACCAACCAGTCTCAACAAACCAGCAACCAAACCAACCTTAGCCATTCCAACCGCCCCGCCTTCCGCGTCATGGAAATGTTCGCGGGCATCGGCGGATTCCATCAGGGTCTGCAACGGGCCAACAGCGCCATGCGCGCACTGGCACACCCTGCCTCCTTCCAGGTCGTCTGGGCCAACCAGTGGGAGCCTTCGCGTAAGGCACAACACGCGGCCGACGTTTACACCAAGCGAACCGGCCTTCAGGTGGTCAACCGCGACATCAACGACGTGCTGTCCGACAGCGCCGAGCTGCAGCGCCTTGACGACCTGGCGCCGAACATGCTTATCGGCGGCTTCCCCTGCCAGGACTACTCCGTCGCGAATACGGGTGCAGCCGGGCTGGCGGGCGCCAAGGGCAGTCTCTGGTGGTCAATTCACCAAATGCTCCAGCAGCGCCTCGACGCGGGTGCCCCCATCGAGACCGTTCTGCTTGAGAATGTAGACCGCATCCTTGCATCCCCCAAGGGCGCCCCTGGGAGTGACTTTGCTGTCATCCTGGCCAGTCTGCAAAGCCTCGGCTACGCGGTCATGTGGCAGGTTGTCAACGCCGCCGACTACGGGTATCCCCAGCGCCGCCGCCGTTGCTACATCCTGGCGTTCCATGAGACCACCGGCCAGCACGCTGAGTGCGTCGATGCCGCCGACCAGGCCCGCGCCTGGCTCGTTCAGCGCTCCCCGTTGGCGCGGGCTTTCCCGGTGCAAGCTGATGGGCGCCTGGCATCGTTTGACTTGGGGGACGACTTTCAAGAGGCCCAGCGTCAATACCGGACCACTTCCGCAGGCAAGACTCAGTTCGGTAGCGCGGGACTGTGTGTGGGCGGCCATGTCTGGACCATCCCGACGAAAGCGGCGTCCGTGTCTGACTGCACTGAGTTCGTTGGTCAGCCCTTGCCACTCACCCTGGGTGATGTCGTGGCTGGCACGCAGCACGTACCTGCTAGCTGCTTCATTGACGACGGGGAGCTGCAGCGGTGGACCTACCTAAAAGGTGCCAAGTGCATCCCTCGGGTGGCCAAGACTGGCTACGAGTACAACTTCACCGAAGGGGCGATGCCGTTTCCTGACCGCCTGGACAGGGCCGCGAGGACCGTCATTACGAGCGAACTCGGGGGTGCCGCGTCTCGGACACGCCATGTCGTGCGCCACAGCGACGGTCGCCTGCGCAGGCTGAGCGCCGAAGAGCTGGAGGCCACGTTCCAGTTCCCTCGGGGTTACACGAGCGGGCTGAGCGATGCTCAGCGCTCGCTGCTGCTTGGAAATGCGGTGATGCCAGGTGTCATCGAGCGCCTCGCACGGGTAATTGCTGCCTGATACGGACCACCCTCAAGCAAAACGGGCGCCTACGGGCGCCCGTTTTACATCTTGCTCAGATCGTGTTTGCCAGCTACCGACAGGTTGACGCACGGACTGTTGTCGTAAGTGGCCTGCCGTGTGCTGATGAAGACGAGCGGCTTTGCGCTCACCTACACTGCTTCATAGGGCATGCCCCCGAAGTCACGACCATAGAATTCCGGTTATGAGAATCATCACGGCTAACCTCAACGGCATCCGGTCTGCGGCAACAAAGGGTTTCTTTGAGTGGCTACCGCACCAAAGAGCCGACGTACTGGGAGTGCAAGAAATCAAGGCGCAGGACGATGTGGTGGAAGGCACCTTTTGCCGCAGCGAGTGCGGTCTGCAGGGCCACTTTCACTACGCGCAGAAGAAGGGCTATTCAGGCGTGGGCCTTTACACGCGTGAAGAGCCCAGTGAGCTAATCGTAGGGTTCGGCGTGCCAGAGTTCGATACCGAGGGGCGCTGGGTGGAAAAGCGCTTCGACAAGCCAGGGCGCAGGCTTAGCCTGATTTCCTGCTACTTCCCAAGCGGTAGCAGCGGCCCAGAGCGCCAGGAGGCCAAGTTTCGCTTTCTCGAAGTAATGCTGCCGCATTTGATTGCCCTAAAGGCCGAGCGCGAGTTCATCCTTGTGGGTGATGTGAACATCGCCCACAAGGAAGCCGATCTCAAGAACTGGAAGAGCAATCAGAAGAACTCCGGCTTCCTCCCCGAAGAGCGCGCCTGGATGACCCAACTGCTGGGCTCCGACAAGGGTCAGGTCGGGCTGGTAGACGTGTACCGTCGGCTGCATCCCGACACCACCGATGACTGTTACACCTGGTGGAGCAACCGGGGACAAGCCTATGCCAAAAACGTCGGTTGGAGACTTGACTACCAGATTGCGACTTCAGGCTTGGCTGCACTAGCGCGATCAGCACATATCTACAAAGAGCAGAAGTTCAGCGACCACGCGCCCCTGACAATCGACTACCAGTTAACGCTGTGAACCTCAAGGGTTACACCGCCAGAAGGACGTGATTTTTGCTACTTAGCGTTAGTTGGCGGCTAATATCAGCAAACCACAAACGATGATTCCAACCCCAAAAGCACGCATCCTCCAGTGCTGCGTTTCTTTGAAGACCAGCATGGACAGGGCCGTGGCCAGCACTATGCCTGCGTTGGTGAAAGACACCGCCTCGGCCGCCGTCAGGCTGCGCATGGCGTGCATAACCAGTGCATAGGCCAAACCGATGCACAGACCACCCACGAGCATGGGCAGCCACCCAATACGGCGCGCGGGCACCCATAACCGCTGATGTCTGAACATGCGCCAGGTCAGCGCAGCCCAAGCCGACGCGTACCCCACGGATATGAACCCCACGAGCCCCATGAAATCGGGGATGTGCTGGGTGGCGGCTTTGTCACTCAAAGAGTAGACGCTTGTGGCCACCATGGCCAAGACGGCCCAGGGCAGCGCTTGGCGGTCGGACCCCTGTCGGGCACTGCTGGCCATGACCCAGAGACCCAACACGCTGATGCCGATCCCCAGCCAGGCAATCGCGGGCAGCGTTTGTCCGAAAAATGCGCTGCCCCACAAGGCAATAAGCAAGGGCGAACTGCGCACCAGCGGGTATACGAGGGCCACTGGGGCACGCTCGTAAGCCCGAGCGAGACCAATGAAATACACCGTGTTGGCGGTGGCAGAGACCAGCAGGAGTGCCAAGAGACCTGCATCCCAATGAGCGTGGCTGAACAAAGACCACCAACCCCAGGGGGCCAGCAACACACCATGGGCCAGCAACACCCACCACAGGGGGTTGGCTTCCCGAGGTAAGTAACGCGCCATCAGATTCCAGGTCACATGCATGGCGACCGAGAGAGTCAAGGCCCAGGCGGCACTCATCTCGGGTGCGCTGTAAGGTCGATGCACAACCCGTCGCGTGCAAACTGGACACCTTCTGGCAAGTCAGGCCGCTCGGACAGCAACCAGTCGTCCACAGCATGGCTGAGGTGGGTGAGCCAAGTGGTTTGGGCACCGGTCTGTTCCCCACACGCTATTGCGGCATGCCAGTCGTTGTGGTTTTTGGGGAGGTCTTTGGGTGGGTACGAGCAGTCGATGGCCAGCTGGAACGGCCCCCACCCCTTCAAGAATTCCGCTGTGGAGGGCGGCAGACCGTGGGTATCGGTCAGGTAAGCCCAGCGGGAATGCTCGGGTCCCTCGATGGCGTAGCCCAGTGTCGGCTTGGAGTGGATCAACGGTAACGGTGTCCAGCGCAGCGGTCCAATCCGAAAGGGCTCGTGCTTGTGAACAGTCTCAAACTTCAACAAGCCGGGGTGTTTGAACAGATCGGCGCACCCCTCACTGTCGGGCGGGCCATACACTGTGATGGGCTTACCCTTACCCCAGCGCAGATGAAACAGCCCCTGCACATGGTCTGGGTGGTAATGCGTCAGCACAACAGCATCCAACGAGCCGGGCGGAAAGCGGTCGTGAAGGTCCATCAAACCAGCGTCGATCAACACCCGTGTGCCAGCGGTCTCCACCAATGCACTGCACGGACGGCGGATGTGCAGGGGGTCTTGATGCGCCAACTGGCAGGCAGCACATGTACAACCGTACAGCGGCACCCCCCCGGCTGCGCCTGTTCCCAGAAATGTCACACGCATGCAGGATGCTCCCGTCGCTGCTGGGGGCAGCGGTCAACGATGGCGCGAACCAGTAGCTCTCCCGCCTCTTGCACGGTACCGTTGTTGTGCACCACGATGGCGTCAGCCCAGCGCGACCCTTGCAAATCACGGTGACGCTTCAGGCGCTGTTCGACCGCCTGCGCATCTTCCCGGCCTCTGGCCAACAAGCGCTGACGTAACACCTCGGACGAGACCTCAATGCAGACAGGCAGCAACTCGGGATACAGGCGTCGAGCCTCGGCGAGGTACTCGCGCGAGCCGTTGACCACCACATGGATGCCTTTGGCCAGCCACTGGTTGATCTCGATGCCGATACCGTATTGCAGGCTGTGGCTGGCCCAATGCATGGCGAACAACTTCCCCGCTAGACGCGCAGCAAACTCGTCGGGCGTAAGGGCGATGTGGTTTTCTCCGCCGGCAGCGGCCGGGCGGGTGATGTAGCGATGCGCAAAGCACACCCCCGGTTGGCCAGCCAGTTGCTCGCGCGCGTAAGCCATGAGCGTGTCCTTGCCACTGCCCGACGCACCGACGACGTAGATGAGGCGTGCTGTCATCGCAATGTCCTCAGGCATGGTCAAAGTGCGCGGCCAGTGAGGGTACTCCGCCCGACCACACGCGTTCGGCCTGCGGTAGCCCGCCCAGGGTTCTGACGGCAATCAGGTCCGCACGCTTGCCCAACGCGATCTCACCACGGTCATGCAGGCCTGCGGCCCGAGCTGGATTGCAGGTCACGAGCGCAATGGCTTCGTGCAGCGCAATGCCGGCCAGGTCAGGCAATTTCATCACCGAAGGCAGCAGCGCTGCGGGTGAATAGTCACCACACAGGCAGTCCGCTACGCCAGCCAAGACTGCATCGAGGGCACGCATGTTGCCAGACTGGGACTTACCTCGCAGGATGTTGGGCGCGCCAAACAAAGTCGCCAGCCCTTGGGCCCTCGCCGCCTGGGCAGTCTCCAGGTTCACGGGGAACTCGGACACAACTGCCCCCAGGGCCTTGACGGTATCGACCTTCTGCGGACTATCGTCATCGTGGCTGGCAATCGAGACCCCGCACTCGCGAGCCAATTGCGCCAGTTGCTCCATGCGCTGCATGGCACCTTCGGCGGCCTTGGCCTTTTGCGCCAGGATGTCGTCGATTTGCGCGGCGTCGGTCTTGTAAGTCTTAGCGAGGTAGGCCCGGTACGCTTCAACATCACGAAACTGCCCCTGCCCAGGACTGTGGTCCATGAAAGACATCAGGTGAGCATGACGGTCTTTGAGCAACGCCGACAGGACCGCAGGCGCCGTCTCGTCGGTCACCTCATAGCGCACATGTACCCGGTTATCGACGAGCGCATGCGCTTGCCAGTCGCCAATGGCGCGGGCAATCTCAGCAGCGAAGGCGTTGTTGCGCACACCCAGCTCGTGGTTGGCAAAGGACAGCGCATGAAACACGGTGGTAATACCGGCTGCTGCGTTGCGCTTGTCAGCCTGCGCGCAGGCAAATTCCAGCGGAAAGTGCACACCTGGACGCGGCTCGACTTCTTTCTCCATGGCATCACAATGCAGATCGATCATCCCCGGCATCAGGGTACGGCCAGAGAGGTCAATCTCTGTGGCACCCGCAGCGCTGGCCGGGTCGAACGCAGCGATGGTATCGCCCTCGATGAGTATGGCGACGTCGTCGCGGACTTCGGTGGGAAAGACCACGCGGGCGTGGGTTAGCAGGGTACGCTTCATGATGCAAGAGGCTCCAGCATGGTTGCGGCGGCGATGGGTGGCTTCAGGGTGACGACCCGGTCGGCCAGGCGTTCAACGAGTTCGGGGTGGTGAAAGATGGCGAGCATGGCCACGCCTTCGGCCTTGATGGACTGCAACAGTTCGACCACCCGGTCGGTAGTGGCCGGGTCCAGGCTGGCAGTGGGCTCGTCGAGCAACAGCAGACGTGGCCGAGCAATCAGCCCCCGGGCCAGGTTGACGCGCTGTTTTTCGCCACCCGAGAAAGTGGCTGGTGGCACGCCCCACAAACGTTCGGGCACGTTTAGCAAGGCAAGCAATTCGCGGGCACGTTCGGCAGCGACGTCGCGCCGGGTGCCGCGCGTGACCAGCGGCTCGGCCACTACCTCCACCGCCGTTTTGCGTGGCAGGCAGTGGAGAAATTGGGTTACAAAACCCAGCTCCTGCTTGCGCAGCTCGAGCATGCGGTGTTCGCTGGCCTGAGCCAGATCGGTGAGACTGCCCTTGGCGTCGCGGTAGACGATGCGACCGCTGCTGGGCAGGTAGGTACGGTAGATGGCCTTGAGCACCGACGATTTGCCGGCGCCGGTCGGGCCGACCAGGGCGGTCAGTTCGCCGGCAAAGACCTCCAGCTGCACTTGTGCGCAGGACGGAATCAACTTGTTTTGGTCGTGCAGTTGGAACTGCTTAGACAGGCCGTCGATTTTGAGTATGGCTTCTTGCATGGTCTGTCCTCAGAGGGCCGATGCCACCAGGCGCTGGGTGTAGGCGTGCTGGGGGTCTTCCAGAATCTGGTCGGTCAGCCCCGATTCGATGATGCGGCCGTACTTCATGACGATGGTGCGACCGGTGAGCAGGCGGATCACGCCCAGATCGTGGGTCACCACAATCATGGCGGTGCCCAACTCCTGCTGGATTTCCAGAATCAGGTCGAGGATGCGCGCCTGCACCGACAAATCCAGCCCGGTGGTGACCTCATCGAGGTACAGCAGCGGTGGTTGGGTGGCCAGCGCCTTGGCAATCTGTACCCGCTGTTGCATGCCGCCTGAAAACTTCTTGGGCGACTCATCCATGCGCTCGGGCAGCACCTCGGTGCGTGCCAGCAGTCGACGTGCGCGCTCACGGATTTCACCGTAGTGGGACAAGTCGCTCATCAGCAGCCGCTCGGCGATGTTGCCGCCGGCTGAAACGTTGAAGTTCAGCCCGAGGTGCGGGTTCTGGTACACCATGCCAAAGCGGTGGTTGCGCAACCAACGTTGTTGCGCAGCGTTGAGGGCAAACATGTCCCATTGCCGCTCACCGTCAAAGAACAACGCCTCGCCGGCCGTTGGCGCGTCGTCGAAGAACAGGGTCTTGACCACCGTGGACTTGCCGCTGCCAGACTCGCCCATGATGCCGAGAATCTCGCCCTCGTGCAGGTCGAAATCGATGCCATGGGAGGCCACGACCGAACCGCAGTGCGGGCAGATGTTGGTGTCCATCTCTGGGCCTGTGCTTTCAATGCACAAGGAGCAGCCTCGACCGTGTATCTTGGTCAGGCCACGGACTTCCAGTATCTTCTTCATGCCTTGACCTCCTGGTCCGCTACGCCAGCGACGACCCCGGTACTCTGAGCGTTTTGGGTCGTCAGCCGGCTGTTGCAGTAATCCGAGTCTGAGCACTGCCAGTGCTTGTGGCCGTCGTCGTCTATCAATTCATCCAGAAAACTGTCGGTGGCGCCGCAGCGCTCGCAGGCGCGGCGCTGGCCGTGGTCATCGGTGAAATCCTCAGTGCGGAAGGGCACGTCGTCGAAGGCCAACGGATCAGCGCGGGTGTAAGGCGGGACCGCATAGATTTTTTTCTCTCGCCCGGCACCCAGCAGAACCAGCGCCCGGTTCTGATGCAATTGCGGCACGTCGTAGCGCGGGATGGGGCTTGGGTCAATCACGTAGTGCCCGTTGATCCTTGTGGGGTAACGGTGAGAAATGGTGATTTCATCGAACTGCACAATGTCCTCGTACAGCTTGGTCAGCAAGCGCGAATAGTCACCCTCTCCGTGCATGACCTTGCGCTTGGCTTCGGAGGGCTCTACCACCACCAGCGGGTCTGGGTACGGCACTTGCAGGATCAGCACCTGCGCTTCGGTCAGTGGTGTCTCGGGAATCCGGTGGCGAGACTGGATCAGTGTGGCCTCTGCCGTGTGCTCGGTGGTGTCCACCCCCGGGCAGGTCAGTTCGACAAAGTGGCGCAGGTTCACCGCGTTGACAGAATCGTCCGCGCCTTGGTCGATCACTTTGAGGGTGTCGCCTTCGCCGATCAGCGACAGCGTGACTTGCAGTCCACCGGTACCAAAACCACGTCCCATCGGCATTTCGCGCGAGGCGTAGGGCGTCTGGTAGCCGGGAATGCATATGGCCTTGAGGATGGTACGTCGCACCTCTCGCTTGGCGTACTCATCCAAGAAGCCGAAGCTGTAGCCGGCCTCGTCCAGGGGCAGTTCGTAGCCGGGGTTCATGGCTGGGCTCCTTCTGGTTGGGACTGCGCCGCAGTGGCCTTGTCCTGCGTCGTACGCAAGCGGTCCATGTCGGACTGGAAGGTCACGTAGTGCGGCATCTTGTAGTGACTGGCAAAGCCCATCGAATCGACACCATCGACGTGCAGCAGCACGAACTCCGGGTCTTCCGATGGATTGCTGGGGCCGTCACGCATGCCCTTTTGCAAGGCACGGTCGAGAATGGCCATAGAAATCGCTTTGACCTCGTTGTGGCCGAAGCAGGCGCCGTAACCCAAGGTAAACGTGGGTGGGCCGTCGGTGGTATCGCCCTCATACATGGCAACTACCTCACATTCGGTCATTAGGACCTCACCAGCCTCGATGGGCTCGCCCGTCACCGGGTGCGGCACCATCACTGGCACATAGCCAACGCGCAACTCGGCGATGGTGGGGTGTACGTCGCCGTAGCCGCGCATGTTGGAATACGCAATCGCCAGCAGCGAGCCAGTTTCGGCCCGCGCCATGGTGGCCAACGCCGCCGAGCGCGGCACAGGGAACACCAGCGGGTCACGGGTGATGTCGAAAGCGCCGTGGGCGCGCCGGGTCAGCGGCGGCAGCAGGCCCTCCTCGCGCAGCGCATCGACCACCTTGGGGTAGGTATCGGGCAGGTTGGCGTCGGGTATGCCGTCCAGAAACCGCCGCGACACCGCGCGGAAGTCCTCGGCAGACTCATGGGCCAGGTCCAGGCGCATCAGGCGCAACGCGTAGTCGTTCGTCGGGCCCAGCATCTGGCCCCCCGGAATGTCTTTGAAAGCACTGGAGATCCGGCGAATCAGGCGCATGCGGCTGGTGTCCTGCACCGGCAGGTCCATCAGCCGTGGTTTGGTCGAGCGGTAGGCACGCAATGCGAACGCCGCCTCTAGAGTGTCTCCCTGCATCTGCTTGATGGCCAATGCCGCCAGACGCGGGTGGTAGAGGCCGCCCTCAGAGACGATTCGCGAGGTCAGCAGCCGCAATTGCTGCTCGATGGCGGAAAGGGATAGGGGTGTACCCTGCTCGCCTTCGGCGCAGCGCAAGGCTTCAACGGCAGATTCGGCGCCGGCAATGGCGCGGCCGCCTCCTTTGATGGCAACGTAACCCATCAGTGCGCTCCTTCCATGGTGACAAGGGTGGTGCGGGGCAACGCCGCGACGGCGTTGTCGCTGACCAGAACGAAGTCCACCCCCATGGGAAAGTGGGCGTTCCATTCGGCGCGCTGCGTCCACCAGGCAGGATCGACGCCACTGACACGCAGTGGTTGCTTGCCACTGATGCCAGGGCCTTGCAGGTTGAGACAGACACCTGTGCCCAGCGCCGACACGGCCAACACCACCGTAGCGCCTTGCTCCGGGTTCTCAAGCGAACCCAGGCGGGGCGTGCCCTCCAGCACCTGCGTGCCTGGGGCCAGGATGAAATCGGCAACCTCCAGGCTGCACATGCGCGCCCCCAGACGCCGCCGGTCATCGCGTTCGAGCAAATGGTGGATATCCGACAGGGTGCAGGCGCCATCGACCAGTGTTCCCAGAATGAGCCGCATGGCATTGCCCTCTGCGCCTTCCAGGGACTGCACCCGTCCGGGGTAAGAGAAGGCCGTCATCAGGCGACGGAACACCTGTTGCTGCCTTGCAGGCAACCAGGCCAGAGCTTCATTCGTCATCGTCTTCCTCCGTGGTGCCCAGCAGGGCAAAGTCCACCCGTGTGGCAGCCAGCAAGGCACGCCGCGTGTGCTGCTCCACCTCAACCACAGCAGCGCCTTCTGTCAGCAAGTCCCGAGCGTCCTCATGGCCTGGCCAGCGCGCCGCCAGCACGCCATCCAGAATGGCCAGGGCTCGGGCGAGACCGGCACGGTCGTCCAGCAGCGTGGCCGCACCCTCGGTGGTTTGGTTTTCAAAGCTCATACGGACATGGGCACGGGCCAGCGGGATTTCGCCGACGAAATAGGTATCACCCAGCGCACTGTCGGTCAGTGGCAGCAGGCCGAGACCCGACTGCGGCAGGTCCAAATCCTCTGCCCGGTAGCGTTGCGCCAGTTGGGTGGCCAGCGCCTGGGTCTGGCGGGCTGGCAGCGCCGACCACAAGCGCAGCCAGTCGGCGCGCGGTGGCGTTTCAATGTCAATGGTCATCAGGGTTGTCCAGTAGTCGTGAGCGTTAGATCAACCGGGCACGCAAGCGCGCTTGCATCTGGTCGAGCACGAACACAAAGATGAAAATTGCAATCAGAATGGTCATGACGTGGCCGTACTGGAACATGTCGAAGCGACCTTTGAGTTCCTGCCCAATGCCACCCGCGCCCACCAAACCGATGACGGTAGCCATGCGCAGGTTGCGGTCCAGGATGTAGGCGGTGTAGGCCACGTATTGGGGCAACACCTGGGGCAACACGCCGTACCAAAGGGTCTTGAGCCGCCCGGCACCGATGGCTTCGAGCGCCTCTTGAGGCTTTTTATCGGCGTTCTCGATGTCTTCAGCGTAGAACTTGCCCAGGAAGCCAGCGGCGTGCAACCCGAGTGCCAACACACCGGCAATCGGACCAAAGCCATAGGCCAGCACCAGGAACAAGGCGACGATCAGCTCTGGCGCCGAGCGCAGCAAGCTGATGAAGCCACGCGCCGTGGTGTACGTGAAGCGACTGGGGCTGTAGTTGCGTGCAGCAAAGTAGGCCAGTGGCACTGACAGCAAAACCGACAGGATGGTCCCCCACAACGCAATTTCCAGGGTTTCAATCATCTTGACGAACACTGTCCACACATACCCCAGCGGCTGCACCAGCACTTCCACCGTTTCGCTGTGCGCTTCCATCTGCAGGGTCTGCAGGTTCATCTTCTGCTCGACACGCTCCTGCATTTCAATACGGGACAGCCAAGGCAACTGTTCCCTGTTCAAGTCCTGGATGCGACCCACTTCTTCGCTGGTTGCCACCACGGGGGGCCACATCGCCTGGCCCACACGGCTGAGGCCACGAACCACCTGGGATTCGTCTGCCAAACCGATTACATTGCCCACAGCTTGTGTGGTCATCACTGCCATCCTGTCCATCTCGGTGCGGTGACCAGTCACCAACAGCAAGACCAGCACCATCAACAACGCCAGCACATGCTTGTGGTTGTAGGGGGCACCTAGATGCCATTGCAAGGTACTACCCTTGGGCGGCACTGGAATCGGGCGGGAGCTCATGCTTGCGCCTTTCATGCCGCCACCCACTGAGGTTCATGGACGAGCGCTTCGGCCTCCTCACCTGCTGGTGTGTCCTCCCAATGGGCGCCCCGGTACAGCGCATGGACACGTTCATCGGTAAATTCCGCGGGTGTGCCATCAAACACCACGCTGCCATCTCTCATGCCAACGATGCGGTCGCCAAATTCACGGGCCAGGTCGATTTGGTGCAGGCTGCACAGCACAGTCGCGTTGCGCTCGCGTGCGGCATCGCGAATCAGGGTCAGAATGTCCCGGGAAATCTTCGGATCCAGACTGGCCACCGGCTCATCGGCCAGTACCACTTCGGGGTCCAGCATGAAGGCGCGGGCAATACCCACCCGCTGCTGCTGGCCACCCGACAGATCCCCAGCACGGCGCCGGAGATGAGCAGGCGAGAGCCCCACCCTGTCCAGCAGCTGGCAGGCTTTCTGGCGGTGTGCGGGCTTGAACCAGCCCGACAACGCGCGCACCGTCGAGACTGCCGGCAGCAGGCCGGCCAGCACATTCGACGCCACACTCATCCGGTTGGTCAGGTTGAAGTGCTGGTGGATCATCGCCACCCGCTGTCGCAGCTGCTTCTGTGTGCTGGTGTTGAACTCGGTACCGTCGATCAACACCCGGCCAGCGGTGGGTTGCATCAACCCATTGACCGCGCGCAGCAACGTCGATTTGCCAGCCCCGGAAGGGCCGAGAATGACGCAGAACTGCCCCCGAGGGATATCGAGCGACACGTCGCTGATCGCCCGGGTGCCATCAGGCCAGACTTTCTGGAGTGATTCAAAGCGGATCATGTCGCTCTCCTCGTATCAGCGGGTGCTGGCTTTTTTCATGATGTCCTGCTTGACCTGGTCGGTGACCATTTCAAACAGCTTGCCGGCGTTAGCCATGTCCTGCTCGCTCACGTTGGCGGTGTAACCGTCGACCTTGCCGCCGCCGTAGCCGCGAATCTGGTCCTTGGTGATGCCAGGCAGTTTTTCAACGTTGTTGAATGCATCGCGCAGCTTGGCCTTGACCGCACCGTCGACCTTGGGGTGGACGGCCAGCGGCGGGTAAGGAATAGGTGCGCTCTTGGCGATGACCTTGACTTTGCTCGGGTCGATGGCCTTGCCGTTGACGGCCTTTTCGAACGAGTCGAAAGAGGCACCTCCCGCGTCCACCAAACCTTCGGCCAGGGCCTTGAGTACGTTGGCGTGGCTACCTGCCATGTTGATGTTGCCCAGGTCTCGCGCAGGCTGAACACCGCCGGCCATCATCATGGCCACAGGCACGGCAAAGCTGGATGTGGAGTTCACGTCGCCCAGCGCCACGCGCTTGCCCTTAAGGTCCGCAACAGAGTTGATGCCACTGTCGACGCGAGCGAACAGACCCGAGTAGTAGACCGACTGGCCCTTGCTGACTGCCAAAGCCAACAGTTCCGAGCAACCTTTGCTCTTCGCTTGTAGGTAAGTCACCGGACCGTACCAAGCGATGTCGGCCGCGCCGTTGCACATGGCCTCAACCACCGAGCCATAGCTCTGGCCCACTTTGATGTCGAACTTAAGGCCTGTGGCCTGCTCGATGGCAGAAAAGATGGGTTGAAAGTCCTTCTTGGTGCCGTCTTCGGTACCGCCGTCGGCCGGCACCAAGATGACACGTAGGGGTTTATTGGCAGTGCCATCGTTTTGCGCTGCAGTGGCGACCATCGGAACGGCCAGCACCGTGGCGCTAATTGCTAACAAGGTGCGCGAAAGGGTTTGTTTCAGATACATTACAAGTGCTCCAGCAAGTGGGAAGACAAAGGGAGAGGTTTGCGAGACCTTCAGGGGTTGATGCGCAGTTGGATCCGGTCTGCACGGAACCGGGTTATGGCGTACTCGACCGGGGTACCATCCCGTTCGTCCACGTTCACACTCTTGACCCGCAGCACCGGTCGGTTCTGCGGCATGCCCAGCATCCTGGCGTCGTCCCCTTGCGGGAGCACCGCCGTCACCAGGCTCTCTGTTCGTCGAATACGGCAGCCGTAGGCGCTGCCCAGCAGACTGTGCAAAGACCCGCTTTCAAAACGGCCCAGCAGGTCTGGAAAGCGTTCGACGGGTACAAAATGGGAAATAAGACACATGGGTCGCTCATCCACTAGACGAAGCGTGTCGACCCAGTGCACTGCATCTCCCTCTTGGATGTTCAGGCGCTGTGCCACCCGGGGTATGGCCCCCAGGGTCTGCTTTCGAAGGATGCGGTTCTCGGTCATGAAGCCGAGCGCGGCCAGGTTCTCGGTGAATCGGGTGGCCTGCCCGATCTGGTAGTCCAGCTGGGCGTCGAGTACGAAGATGCCCAAGCCATGACGGCGCTCCAACAGGCCAGCATCCACCAACTCATCGACGGCGCGGCGCAGAGTGTGTCGGTTCACACCAAACCGCTGTGCCAAGTCGGCCTCGGACGGAAGTCCATCCCCGGGTGCGTATCGGCTCAAGACCTCTTGTTCCAGTTGCTTGGCAATCTGGGCGTACAGGGCAAGACCGGAATCTCTTTCAACAGCGTACAGGCTCATATTTAGTTATCTAGACAAGTAGATAACTAAATCATGCGCTTGATCCATGAACCTTTTGTGACAGGAATTACAGTCGCTACCGCTAGATTTTGCGGGTTTTATGACGCACCTACTACCAGATCGCCACGCCGGCGCTGGCCGAGCACGCCCGCAGCGAGGCCATCTACAAGGGCGAGAAATTCAGCGACCACGCGCCGCTGACGATCGAGTACGACTTCGTGCTGTGAGTCGCTGGGGCCAGCGCGGCCGGCATCCGGTCTTTCACGCAGCCCCTAGCACCAGCACGGCATTCGACCCGCCAAAGGCAAACGAATTCGACAGCATGACGCGCGCAGCCACGCCCTCGCGCGCGGCGTTGGGCACGTAGTCCAGATCGCAGGCCGGGTCGGGCTGCTGCAGGTGCATGGTGGGCAGCGCCACGGCGTGGCGCATGGCCATGAAGGACAGCACACATTCCAGCGCCCCCGCAGCGCCCAGCAGGTGGCCGTGCACCGCCTTGGTGGCGCTGATGGGCAGGCGCTCGGCGTGGCGGCCGAACACGGCGCGGATGGCCGCGGTCTCGGTGCTGTCGTTGGCGGGCGTGCCGGTGCCGTGGGCATTGATGGCGTCCACCTGCTCGGGCGCGATGCCGGCCGATTGCAGGGCGGCTTGCAGCGCGGCGGCCTGGCCTTCCACGCCCGGGCGCGTGATGTGTGCGGCCTCGTTGCTCAGGCCGCAGCCCAGCAGCTCGCCGAAGACGTGTGCGCCACGGGCCTGCGCGCGGTCCCAGGGCTCCAGCACCAGCATGGCCGCGCCCTCGCCCAGCACCATGCCGCTGCGGTTGTTCGAGAACGGGCGGCACGAGGCCGAGGGCTCGTCGGGGTCGGCCGTGGCCACGGTGTGCAGCGCTTCCCAGGCTTTCAGCGAGCCGAGGGACAGGGGTGCCTCGCTGCCGCCGGCCAGCGCCAGGTCCAGCTCGCCGCTGGCCACGCGCCGCCAGGCTTCGCCGATCGCCACCGCCGAGGACGAGCAGGCGGTGGAGTAGGTGAGGTTGGGGCCCCGCAGGCCGTGGGCCATGCCGATCCACGCCGCTGCCGCGTTGTGCATGCCCAGCAGCACGGTGAAGGGTTTGATGCGGTCCGACTGTTCGCCGTAGAGCGTCTGGTAGCCGCTGTCCATGCTCAGCGTGCCGCCCATGCCGGTGCCCACGAAGACCCCGCCGCGCGCCAGGTCCAGCCCGACCAGCGCGCCCTCGGAGGCGGCCACCGCCTGGGCGGCGGCGGTCAGGGCGAGCTGGCTGAAGCGGTCCTGCATGCGGGTCTGGACCGTGTCGTCCGCGGTGGCGAAGTCGGTGGTGGCGGCGATGGGGTGGGCCAGCCGCTGTGTCCAGGGGCCGCTGAGCCGGTGCACGCCCGAGATGCCGGCCCGGGCGCGCTCGAAGGCCTGCGCGGGCGAGTGGCCGAGCGGGCTGAGCAGGCCCATGCCGCTGACGGCTACCCGCCTCATGGCGTGGGCGTTGAAGCGGGCATTGACCCGGGCGCTGGCGCTGGCACAGGTGCTGGCACGGTGGCGGCGCCGGGCTGCTGCTGCGCCACCAGCGCATCCACATAGCGCACCACGTCGCCGAAGGTGACGAGCGCGGGCGGGTCCTGGGGCAGCTGGATCTTGAACGTTTCTTCCACGCTCCACAGCAGTTCCACCGTGCCCAGAGAGTCGATGCCAAGGGACGCCAGCGGCGCGTCCAGCGTCAGCTGCTCAGGGTTCAGTGGGTGGTCGCGCGTGAGCAGTGCGCTGAGGCGTTCCTGGGTGGTGGGCATGCGGGCGTCCGGGTGATGGGGAGGGGGGGTCAGGCGGGTAGCGGGCCGACCCGCGCCTTGCCGCCCCAGCGTGCACCCGCGGTGAGCAGGCCGGGCCAGTGCCGCAGCAGGGTCATCAGCAGTTGCGAGGCGCCCGGGCGCATGGCCGCGTGCGCAAATGCCGCCGCCAGCCGCATGCGCGGGCCAAAGGCGCGCTGCCAGGCGCGTGCATAGTGGCGCTGGCAATCCGCCAGGGCCTCGGCGGTGGGGTCTCGCCGCAGCGCCGGGTGGTGCAGCAATTGCGTGCAGAGCAGGGCGGCCGATTGCAGCGCCATGCTCATGCCTTCGCCCAGGATGGGGTGCGCTTCACCGGCCGCGTTGCCGATGCGGAACACGGTGTCGCTGGCGTGGGGATGCCGCCCGGTGGCCAGGGGACCGCAGGCCAGCCAGGCGCCCTGCCGGGTGGCACCAGCCAGTGCGCGGGCCACAGCCGGGCATTGCGCGCGCAACCAGCCGTCCACCACTTCCCCCGCGCTCAGGCCGGGCTGTCGGTCGCGCAGGGCGCGCAGGTGGGCGCGCCGGATGCAGCAGGCGATGGTGCACAGCCCGCCGTCCGACACCACCATGCCGCCATAGCCGCCGTCGAGCGCCAGCACATGGATGGTGCCGGGCGGCAGGTCGGCGTGCCGAAAATGCGCCTTGAATGCCAGCAGGCCCGCCTCGCGCGCACCCGGCCGCGCGCCATGGCGCGCGGGATCGCCCGGCAAGGCCTCCCAGGATCCATGGGCGTCGATGAGCACGGGCGCCTGCAGGCGCACCAGCGCCTCGTCAACGGGGCTTTTGAGGCGGCAGTGCCAGTCACCGGCGCTGCCGCGCAGGGACGCCACCTGCCAGGGCTGCCACACGCTGGCGCCGGCGGCCCGGGCGCGTGCCAGCAGCAGGCTGTCGAGTGTCTCGCGGCCGAGCGCCCGGCCCCAGGGCATGGCGGCGTTGTCGGCCGGAGGCAGGGCGGCGGAGATGGCCTGGCCGGCGCCGTGCAGGCGCACGTCGCGCAGTTCGGGGCCGGCCTGGGCGTCGAACGCGGCACCGATGCCCAGCGCGTGCAGCAGCGGCAGGTTGCTCGCGGCCACACATTCACCGCAGACTTTGCGGCGCGGAAAGTCCTGTTTCTCGATCAGCGCCACCGACCAGCCGGCCTGCGCCAGCCAGGTGGCAGCGGCCGAACCCGCCGGGCCTGCACCGATGATGAGCGCGTCGAAGGCGGCGGGTTCCGTGGTGTCGTGGGTGTCGGGGTCGTTCATGGGGTGGCCTCGCGCCGCCGGGCGCAGAAGCAATGGCTGAAGAGGCCAGCGCCGTGCTCGTGCAACGTCCAGTCGCCGCGCTCGCCGGGCCACAGCGCGCTGAGTTCCTGGCCCTGGAAGCCCGCGTGCACGCTCAGCACCGCGTCCTGCCGGGTGACCTCGTTGGCGCCGATGGCGCCCACCAGGTGGCTGCCCGCCAGCGCCAGCCAGTGGCGGTGCGGTTCGCAGGCCACGAAGCGGTCGGTGCGCGCGGCCACGGCCGCCAGCAGACGCTGCAGGTGCTCGCCCTCGAAATGGTGCAGGAAGAGCGCGGTGCTGACGAGGTCCCATTGCGGCGCCTGGTGACCGGCGGGTGGGGTCTGTGCCCAGTCCAGCACGTCGGTCACGTCGAGTTCCGTGGTCCAGCCCAGGGCTTGGTAGCAGGAGCGGGTGACGGGGCTCACGATGTCCTGCCGGTCCAGCAGGGTCAGGTGCACCGGTGGCCAGTGCGGCGCCAGCGCACGCGCCACGCCCAGCAGGAGGGTGCCGTCACCCGCGCCGAGTTCGAGGACGCGCAGGGGCCGCTGTCCCTGCCACGCGGGCACCAGCGATTGCCAGGCCCGGCTCAGCAGGGCGCAGCTGCCCATGGCACGGTGCACGCGCATGAGGTCGCGGCGCGAGCGCTGCGCGGCCGGGTCCTGCGCCGGCAGGTGGTCCAGCGCCTCGGGGGCGACGGTGCGGGCGAGCATCATGCCGGCTCCCTGCGCGCGCGTTGGCTCATTGCACCTCCAGCAGCGCACCGTGGCAGCTGAAGCCGGCGCCGAAGGCCGAGAGCCACCACCAGCCACCGGGCGTGTCCTCGGCCAGGGCCGCCTGCAGCACGAAGTAGACGAAAGCGCTGGAGAGATTGCCGTGCTCGCGCAGCATGGCCGCGCTGTGGCGCAGGGCGCGCTCGTCCAGCTGCAGGCGCTCGGCCAGGGCGAGCAGCACGTCGCGCCCGCCGGCGTGGAAGATCCAGGCGCCGATGTCGGGCGGCGCCAGAGCCGCGCGCTGCAGCACCGTGTCCAGCACCTGCTGCGCGTGGCGCGCGGCCAGTGCGGGCACCTCGCGCGTGAGCACGTTGCGCAGCAGGCCGCCGCGCTGCTCGAAGCGCAGCGCCTCGCGGTGCGCGGGCAGCGTGAGCGACGCGCTGTCGCACCAGGCGATGCGGCGGCGGTGGGGTGGTGCGGTGCGCGAGAGCACGGCCGCGCCGGCGCCATCGCCAAACAGGCAGGCGCTGATGAGCACGCCCGGGTCGTCGTCCAGGTACATGGCGGCGCTGCTCACCTCCACGCAGACCGAGAGCACATGCTGCGCCGTGCCGGCACCCAGCAGGGCGTGGCCGAGTTGCAGGTTGGGCAGGGCCGCGGCGCAGCCCTGGCCCACCAGGTCGAAGGTCTGCACGTCGTCGCGCAGGCCCAGGCCTTCCAGCACGTATCCCGACAGGCCGGGGCACAGGGTGCCGGTGCAGGTGCTCACCACCACCGCGTCGATCTGCCGCGGCGGCAGGTCGGCCTGGTCGAGTGCGCGGCGCGCGGCCTGCACGGCCAGCGCCGGGGCGTGGCGGGCGAAGCGCTGCGCGAGCGTGTCGGGGTCGATGGCAAACACCTCATCGATGCGGTCCACCGCCAGGTGCCGGGTTTGCATGCCGTTGTCGCGCTGCAGCACGGTGCGCGCGATCCAGTGCGAGCGGCGGTCGAGCCGCTGCAGCCAGTCGGAACGCTCGAACGCGGCCAGGCACTCGGCCTTGGTGTAGCGCTGCGGCGGGGTGGCGGTGCCGAGCCCGGAAAAGAACATGGGGAGCCGGGGCGAGAAAGCGTGGCGCGCGGTGGGCCGCGCGGGCTCAGCTGTCGTCGGACAGGCCGGTGACCGAGCGGTGTTCGCCCAGGCCGATGGGCTTGCCCGCGGCCACGGAGGCGCTCATGTTGAAGGCGCGCACCATGCGGCTGTTGGGGCCGTCCCAGTAGTCGGCGGCGTCGGGCACGAACTTCAGCAGGGCCAGGTTGGGCGAGTCCGGGCCGTCGGGAAACCAGGGCCGTGCCATCGGCGTCCAGAGCCGCTCGATGTGGCTGCGGTCGGTGTCGATCTCGCCATGGCCCGAGAGCGACACATAGGTGCTGCCGTCGATGTCGGAGAAGGCCAGGTTCACCGCGTCGAGGTGATCGGCCTTGTCCGACGGCACGCTGGTGAAGAACCAGACCACGCCGTCGGCGTCCATCTCCAGCGCGGCCATCGGGCGCGAGGCCAGCGAGCCGTCGGCCTCGCGCGTGGTCATCATGGCAATGGGGATGTCTTTGATCAGATCGGCCACATGGCCGATGTCCGGGCGGTTCTGGGTCTGGATTTTCATGGTGGGCCTCTGGCGCTGAAGGGGGTGCCGGTCAGGCCGCGACAGGGGGCGAGGCGCTGGCTGGGACATGGCACACCACCGTAGGGGCGGCTGCCGTGGGGGTCTGTTCGCTGGCGCACCTTGGTGCGCCGCCGTCGCGCCGGCGTTACACGCCATGGCCTGCGTACGTTGTCACACAGACGATGACAGGTGCTGCGTGAACGATACGCGGTGTTTCCGGTCGTATCGAATGAAAGGCCATGTGGTGAGCTTTCCTGTCCCCTCCTCCGAGGCCCGCGGCGCCCCCGCCGCCGGCCCCCATGCCCCGCGCGCCTGGGCCCGCTGGCTGCCCCCGCTCATGCTGCTGGCGCTGGCCGCGGGCTGCGTGGTGGTGGCCGCGCGCACGGTGACGGGCCTGCGCGAGACGGTCGAGCTCGCGCGCCTGAGCGAGCCGCTGCAGCACGCGCCGCGCGGGGCGCGCATGCGCTTGCTGATCGTGGGCGACAGCACCGGCGTGGGCACCGGGGCCAGTGGCCCGCGCGAGAGCGTGGCCGGCCTGCTGGCGCGCGAGTTTCCCCTGCTGCACATCGAGAACCGCTCACGCGACGGTGCCACGCTGGACGATGTGACGCGCCAGCTCGGGGGCCAGGCCCGCTTCGACATGGTGCTGGTGCAGGCCGGCGGCAACGATGTGATCCGCCTGGGCGGGGCGCACGGGCTGCGCCACGATGTGGACCGCATCGTGGCGCTGGCCCACGAGCGGGCCGAACAGGTGGTGCTCATGCCGGCAGGCAACATCGGCAACGCGCCTTTCTTTCGCGCGCCGCTCTCCTGGTGGATGACCTGGCGTTCGCGCCAGCTGCACCGGTTCGTGCAGGCCGCGGCCGAGCGCCACGGTGCGGTCTACGTGAACCTGTTCCACGAGCACGACGACGATCCCTTCGTGGCACAGCCCGGGCTCAACGCACGCGATGGCCTGCACCCGAGCGACGCCGGGTACCGCGCCTGGTTCGACGCGCTGATGTCCCAGGCCGACCTGCGGCGGCAGCTGGCCCGCACGCTGGGGCCACCCGCGCCCCGTGCCGCGGCGCTCTGAGGAACCTGCGCGGGTCAGCCGGCCCTTTGCGTGTGGGTGCGCCATCGCACGGACCCACCCGTGCGCCTCTTGTACGGTGGTCCGCAGTCGGGCTGTGTGAACCTTTCGGTCACGCCGTCGTCCGACTCATCAGGAGACTTTGCCCATGCACCCGTTGACCCCCGACTCCCTGAAGGAGCTGACCGCCCAGGTCACGCCGCCCTGTCTCTCGCTGTACCAGCCGACGCACCGCAGCCACCCCGACAACCGGCAGGACCCGATTCGTTACCGCCAAGGCATTGAAACGCTGGAAGCCTCGCTGCGACTCGTCCATCCGGACGCTGATGTGCAGGCCCTGATGGCACCGTTTCGCGAACTGGCCGGCAACGACGATTTCTGGAACCACACGCTGGACGGACTGGCCGTGCTGGGCAGTGCCGACGTGTTCCGCGTGTTCGTGCTCCCGCGCCCGGTCCCCGAACTGGCCCTGGCGGCCAGCAGCTTCCACGTCAAGCCGTTGCGACGCTTCCTGCAGTCGGTGGACCGCTACCAGGTGCTCGGCCTCAGCCGCGACAAGGCGCGCCTGTTCGAGGGCAACCGCGACGGCCTGACCGAGGTGGACCTGGCCGCGGATGTGCCGCGCACCTCCACCGAAGCCCTGGGCGACCAGCTCACCGAGCCGCACCAGACCGTGTCGTCACGCGGCGGCATCGGCCCGGGCAGCACGCCGCTGATGCACAGCACCGGCGGCAAGAAGGACGAGGTGGACCTGGATGCCGACCGCTATTTCCGCGCGCTCGACCGCGCCCTGATCGAGCACCATTCCAAGCCCAGCGGCCTGCCGCTGTTGCTGGCGGCGCTGCCCGAGCACCACCACCGTTTTCGCCAGGCCAGCCACAACCGCCTGCTGCTGCCCGACGGGCTGGAGATCAACCCCGAGGCGCTGGACATCCGCACGCTCAGCGAGCGTGCCTGGGAGGTGGTCGAGCCCCAGTACCTGGCGCGCCAGCAGGCCTGGGGTGACGCCTACGGCGTGGCCCATGCCAAAGGCCTGGGCAGCGATGAGATCCACGAGGTGGCGCGGGCCGCAGCGCAGGGCCGGGTGGCCACACTGCTGATCGAAGACGAGCGCCAGGTCGCCGGCAGCCTGGACGCGAGCACCGGCCACGTCGAGTTGACCGACGATCTGGGGAGCCCATCCGTGGACGACCTGCTCGACGACATCGGTGAACTGGTCGAGCGCATGGGCGGTGAGGTACACGTCATCGCCGCGGCCCGCATGCCCACCAACACCGGCCTGGCCGCCACGTTCCGCCACTGAAGAAGCCCCGCCGCTTCTCTGCCTTTCCCACCATCCCATCCATGGAGACTTCATGAAAATTCAGGTCAACACCGACGACAACATCGAAGGGCGTGAAGCCCTCGCCGAACAGGTCAGCGCCACGGTGGAGAACGCCCTGCGCCGCTACACCGACCAGATCACCCGCGTGGAGGTGCACCTGGGCGACGAGAACGCGGGCAAGAGCGGGCAGCGCGACCAGCGCTGCATGGTGGAGGCGCGCCTGGAAGGGCGACAGCCCGTGGCCGCCACCGCACTGGCCGCCACGCTGCCCCAGGCGGTGCAGGCCGCGGCCGACAAACTGGCCCGCCAGCTCGAAACCCAGCTGGGCCGCCTGACCACGGCGCAGCGTTCGAACGCCCACAAAGAGGTCTGAGCGGCGCAGCCGCGGGCGGATTACGATGCGGGATCTTCCACCGCCGCGCGCCTGCCCATGCTCCGCTACCTCACCGTACCCGTCACCGCCTTCGCCCAGAACTGCTCCATCGTCTGGTGCGACGAAACCCGGCAAGCCGCCATCATCGACCCGGGCGGTGATCTCGATCGCCTGCAGGCCGAGGTGGCGCGCCTGGGCCTGCAGCTGCAGGCCATCTGGCTCACCCACGCCCACATCGACCACGCCGGCGGCACCGCCGAGCTGGCCGAGCGGCTGGGCCTGCCCATCATCGGCCCGCACCCTGGCGACCAGTTCTGGATCGACGGCCTGCCGCAGCAGAGCCAGATGTTCGGCTTTCCGCCGAGCGAGCGCTTCACGCCCACGCGCTGGCTGGCCGACGGCGACACGGTGCAGATCGGCCGCTGCACGCTCGAGGTGCGCCACTGCCCCGGCCACACGCCGGGCCATGTGGTGTTTCACTCAAAGGAAGCCAAGCGCGCCTTCGTGGGCGACGTGCTGTTCGCCGGCAGCATCGGCCGCACCGACTTCCCGCAGGGCAACCACGCGCAGCTCATCAGCAGCATCCGCGAGCGCCTGTGGCCGATGGGCGACGACACCGTGTTCATTCCCGGCCATGGCCCGGAGAGCAGCTTCGGGGAAGAGCGGCGCAGCAACCCGTATGTGCGGGGCAGCTGAACCACAGCGCCGTGCGCGGCGTCGGCGAACCGGGAGCAGTTCCGGGGTCGCGCGTTTTTCGGGGGAGTGCACGGGCATGAGCGCGAGAGGCGCGGCATGCTCAGTGCGCGATGGAAAACACCAGCCGCATCAGGTCCGACTGCCGCCGGGCGCCGGTTTTCCCGAAGATGCTGCGCAACTGGGTGCGCACCGTGGCAACGCCCACCGCGCGCTGCTGGGCCACTGTTTCCGGGGTCAGGCCGGCACAGAGGGCGTCCACCAGGTCCAGCTCGGCCGTGCTGAGCTGGTACAAGCTGCGCATGAGCGAGCGAACGTCGGTTGCGCTGCGGCCCTCGCGGAACAGGAACGCCACCGCCGCCGCCCGTGAACCCCGGGGCGTTGAGGGCGGTGGTGGCGCGAGCCGGGCCACCACGCCCTGCCCGACCGGGCCCCACAGGCGGACCGAGCGCGAGAGCCGGGCATCGAAGCGGTAGGTGGAGCAGGCGTGGATCGCCTGTTCCAGCGCCGCGTTCAGGGCGGCTTCCTGCGCCCGCAGGCGCCCCTGCACCACCAGACGAAGACGGGCGTCCGCGAACAGGCTGTCGGCGGCCGGGTTGCTCAGCAAGATCTGTCGATCAACGGCCAGCACCACCACCGGCATGGACAGCCGTTCCAGCGCCAGCGCGGCCGGGTTCTGCACGGCCACCCCCAGGCGGTGGCGGACCTCCATGGCCTCGATGAAATGCGGCGCGATCTCGTTCAACGGCACCCGCTGCTCCTGCGAGAAGGGGTCGGACCGCACCGGGCGGTAGAAACACAGGGCGGTCAGCGGCTGGCCGGGGGTGAGGCCGTCGTTGAGCACCACGCCGAGGTTGCGCCCGATGTCGCACGGCACCAGGTAGTCGGCAAACATGCGGCTGCGCCGCATCTCCTGCTCGGGCACCAGCCCATCCGTCTGCCAGGCAAAGCCCGTCTTCAGGGTCCCGTGGCGCCGCAACAGGGCCTGGTACCAGAGGTCGACCGTGGAAACCTCGGTCAGGAACTGCCGCACCACCGGCTCCGGCAGGCCGTGGGACACGCACAGGCCGCCGTCGGACTCGCGCTGGTACGTGGTGAACAGAAAGCTGCCGGATGCACCCATCAGCGCCGCTGAGCGGCCGATGACGTCCTGCCACGGACGGTCGCCCAAGGCCGCCGCGTAGATGTCGCGTACAAGACCCGAATCGGTGGTCATCGCCCTTGCCCCCCCGCAGTGGCACGTGGTTCGATTGATCGGGCATCTTCCCGCGCCCCTGGCCAGCGTTGCGTAACTCGAGGTATCCGGTTGCACGCCGTGTTTCAAAGCGGCTGCTCCACGCTGCGCGGGACTCCACCAGATGGTGGATGTCGGTGATGAAACGGGTGTGCACCATGTCCTGACCGGACATTCAGCACCGGACCAGGAGGTTGTCATCATGGCATTTCAAGCGCCCGCATCAGCTTCAACCCGACCCAGCCGCCTGTTGCGTTGGCACAGGTGGCACGCGGTGATCACCAGCCCCTCGCAGAGGCTTCGCGGAGCGGCTTCGGGTTCGCCGATGCACCGGGCCTGGGGCGCCCTTCTGTTGCTGGGCGCACTGGCCGGCTGTGGCGGCAGTGGCTCGACGCCCGCGCCCGACGCCCCCCGTGTGACCCTGAGCGGCACCGCCGCCACCGGCGCGCCCATGGCCGGCGCCACCGTGGTGGTCATCGACAGCACCGGGGCACCGGTGCAGTGGTGCCAGGACGCGGCCAGCGTGGAGGTGCCCTGTACCACCCGGCCCGACGGCCACTACACCCTGGGCCTCAAAAGCGGCGTGCGGGCCCCCCTGGTGCTGACCGCCACCCCGGTGGACGGCCGCATGGCGCAGGTGAGCATGACCGCAGAGGCGGTCAGCGGCACGGTCAACATCACCCCGATCACCACACTGGTGGCCGCGTCGCTGGCGCCCAACGGCGACCCCTACCAACTCAAGCCGTCCGACTTCGACTCGGCCCGTCTCGATGCTGCGGTGTCCGGGATCGTCCATGCCCTGAAGCCGCTGCTGGATGCCGCGGGCACCACCGCCCACCCCTTGACGGGTGTCTTCGCCGCCGATGGCACCGGCATGGACAAGGCACTGGACGCGCTGGACGTGCAACGGACGTCGAACGAGGCCGGTGTGGTGACGGTGAAGGCCGAGGTCAAACTCAACGGCGACGGCGCGCAACCGGCCTACGTCAGCGTGGTGGGCGGCGGCACACCCGTCACCCACAACATGAACAGCGTGGTGGCCACGGCCCTGCCGGTGGACGGGCTCGCCCCCCGGATGCAGGACCTGCTGGACCGCATGACCGCCTGCTACAACCTGCCCCACGCCGAGCGGGTGGACACCAGCACGACCCCGGTGTCGATCAAGGCCCCGGCCTGTCGGGCGCTGTTCGTGGACAACAACCCGGCCGCTTACAAAAACAACGGGCACCGGGTCGGACCCGCACAGGCGGGCCAGTTCCGGGCCTTCACGGCCCTGTACCGCAACCGCGACAACAGCGGCCCCAACGGCGCGGTGAACACCCTGGTTTTTGATCAGCCCACCTACGAGTTCACCCGCAGCGGTGCGCAGGCCGGCGATGTGGTGTTCACCTACCGCTGGCGCGACCTGTACGGCAACGAAGACTGGGAACAGGGGGTGGTGCGCGCGCAGGGCGGGCAGCTCAAATTCGTGGGCAACCAGTACCACTTCGACGCGCGGGTGCGGCCGTTCTCCCAACGGCGCGCGTTCGTCGACAGTGCTTCCACGGCCTTCAGCTACCACGCCACCGGCTACAGCACCTGGGTGCGCAACCATCAGGACGGCTCGGGCGCGCCCTTGTTCCACCGGGTGGAGATCACCGCCCCCAATGGCAGGACACTCACGCTCTGGCCCAGCGCGGGGCTGGACCGTCTCGCCTTCAAGCGCCCCAACGGCAGCGTGTCGGGCACGCAGATCATCAACCTGCAATGGGCCTATGCCAGTGGCGGCCGCGTGGGCCCCTCGGGCGTGGACCTGGCCGACCTGGACAACACCCGGGTGTTTGCCCGCGATGCGGCGGGCAACCCGGCACCCTGGACGTCGGATCAGATCCAGGCCATTCCCCGGCAGGGCAAGTGGCGGTTTGATTTCTTCCTGGCCGGCAACACGGGCAGCACGCCCAACGAAACGCAGTGGCATTCCACCTTGTCGCGCGCGCTCACGGTGGACGAGTTCAAGGCCATTCCCATGCCCGCCTTCGTGCCCCAGCTGGTGGCCGACTGGCGCTCCGGCATCGAGCCGGCGCTGGGCGGCCTTCCGGTGACCGATCTCACACCCGCACCCGAATACGGCCCCCAGATCTGGACCGTGCCGGACGGGGCGGTGGCCCCCACCTTTGTCGGTGCCACCCTCGGCTTTGAGGGCGCTGGCTTCCAGGATGGCGTGAGCGTGTTCTCCACGCAGCGCTGGGCCGAGATTCTGTGCAGCAAGGGGTCGGCCGCCGACCCGCATTGCGTGCTGGACGGCAATGGCAACAGCACGGGGGCCTACCGCCCCGGCAATGTGCTCCACGGCCTGGAGCTGTGGGCCAGAACGCCCCGGGGAGAAGAACGCTCCAGCTTCTACGCGTTGTACCGCCGCGTGCCCTGATCGGAGGCGCACGTGGTGGGTTTCACCCCCCGCTCATGGGGGACCGCCCGGCACCCCGCCACGCCAGCCCGCTTCGCCTCCAGGGGGTGGGCGTGCAGCGTGGGGGGGGTGGCCGATGCTTGTGTTGTTGGTTGGACCACTTGGGAGATCACCATGTTTTCAATGGCACGTTCCATCTGTTGCGTTTCCTTGTTGTGTGCGGTGGGCCTGGCGGGTGCGCAAACCACCGAAATGCCCACCCCCGAGGCCTTTGTCGAGGGCGAAACCTGGGAGTGGCGCCGCGTCGACGCGCTGACCAAACTGGAAGAGGGGCGCTCCGTTCGCACGGTGGTCAAGACCGACGAAGGCCTGGCCTTTTCCATCGATGGCAAGACGAGGTCGATTCCGTTGGCCGCCGAGCATGGTGCCTACAACCCGTCCGCCAAGCCCTGGCGCGTCTGGCCGCTGGCCGTGGGCAAACGCTGGGATTTCGAGGCGAACTGGAGCCGGCCGGACGGCGTGTCGGGCAACACGCAGCAAAAGGCCGAAGTGGTGGCCTACGAGGAGGTCTCCGTGCCAGCCGGCCAGTTCATGGCCTACCGGCTGGAGTACCGCGGGTTCTTCAACACCTCGCGCGGCACCAACGGCCAGCAGAACGACACCTACTGGTACGCACCCGATGTCAAGGCCAACGTGAAGCACATCCGCTCATCGGGGCGGCCCGTGTGGACGACCGAGCTGATGAGCTACAAGAAGCCAGCGCCCTGAGCGGTGGCGGTGGCAGGCATCCGACTCGACCGCAGCCGCAGGCGATGCGGCCGACGGGAGGGACTGCAGCACCGCCAGCAAGGCCTCCATCTGCACCGGCCTGTGCAGCAGCGCCAGCCCCGCCCGCCGGCTCGATCGGTTGCGGCTGCACCTGGCCGATATCGCCGCTGATGATGGCGGCGGGCAGCACGGACCCTTGTTCGCGCAAGGCACGCACCAACTCGAGGCCGGTTTCCTGACCGCGCGCGAGGCAGACGTCGGCGATCAGCATGTCGGGCTGCTGCTCGCGCCCGGCCTGCGGGGCGCCGGCGATGCCTTCGGCCTGCAGGCAGTGGCAGCGGAGGGCTTCCGGCAACAGGGCGGTGGTCCGGCACCCCTGGGTTGCGTCATCCAGCCGCGTCAGGTGGAGCTGCGGCGTGGGCCGCTCGGTCGCAGGCGGCTTGCGCGTCTGGAGGGCGGCGCATGCCAGGGCAGGCTCAGCTTGAAGCGCGAGCCGCGCCCCGGATGGGCGTCCAGCCCCAGGCCATGCCCTGCGGGTGGCACCGGCGTTGCCCGATGGACAGGCGCAGGCCCATCTCCTGGGTGCGGTCGCGCTCGGGGTTGTTGCGCTGCACGAATGCCTGGAACACCTCAGCCCCTGCGCGCCTGCTCGTACAAGCCCTGCACCCGCGGCACGTTGGCTTCCAGCTCGCGGATGCGGTTGGGGCCGGGTGGGTGGGTGGAGAGGAAGCTGGGGCTGCCGGCGCCGCTGTTGGCGGAGGTCATTTTCTGCCAGAGCGTCACGCTGGCGCGCGGCTCGTAGGCCGAGCGGGCCGCCAGTTCCAGGCCAACCAGGTCGGCTTCGGTTTCGTCCTCGCGGCTGAAACGCAGCGTGAGCAGCTGCGCGCCCATGCCGGCCGCCATGTCGCCGAGCTGGCCCAGGCCCAGCAGCTGGGCGCCCAGGCGCAGGCCGATGTTGGTGGCGCTGCTCTTGGCCACACGGGCGCGGGCGTGCTCGCGCAGCGCGTGGGCCATTTCGTGGCCCATGATCATGGCCGACTCATCGTCGGTGAGCTGCAGTTTGTCCAGAATGCCGGTGTAGAACGCGATCTTGCCGCCGGGCATGCAGAAGGCGTTGATCTGCGGGCTCTCGATCAGGTTCACCTCCCATTTCCACTGCGTGGCCCGCTCATTCCAGGGCGCGCTGTGCGGGATGAGGCGCTGGGCAATGCGGCGCAGCCGCTGCACCTGTGGGTGGCTGGCGGGGAGCAGGGCGCGTTTGCTGTTGGCCTCGGCCATCATCTGGCCGTATTGCTGCTGCGCGGCGGCTTCCAGCTCGTCGGCTGGCACCAGCTTGCGCATGGCCGATGCCTTGCCCACGTCCACCTGTGCTGCGGCAGGCAGTGCCGCGCCGGCGGCCACGGCCGTGCCGGCGAGCAGGAACGCACGCCGGGCCGACCACACAGGTTCGGGGCGCGTGACCGACGGGTCGGCCGACTTGAGATCGCATAAGAAGCACATGAATCAATAATAGACAAAAGCGTGCGAGCGCGCGCATCCCCCTTCCTGCCCACCATGCCGCTGCCGCCGTCTCCTGCCTTGCCCGTTGCGCCCCTTCCCGACGACCGCGCACCAGTGCCCGAGCGCCTGAGCTGGGCCGACACCCTGCGCGTCTACCTGGAGCCGGCCAGCCTGCGCATGTTCGCGCTGGGCTTCTCGGCGGGGCTGCCGCTGCTGCTGGTGCTGGGCACGCTGAGCTTCCGGCTGCGCGAGGCGGGGCTGGACCGCACTACCATCGGTTACCTCAGCTGGGTGGGTCTTGCATATGGTTTCAAGTGGTGTTGGGCCCCGTTGGTGGACCGCCTGCCCTTGCCGTTGCTCACCCGCTGGCTGGGCCGGCGGCGCAGCTGGCTGCTGTTCTCGCAGCTGGCCATCATCGTTGCGCTGGTGGGCATGGCGCTGGCCGATCCGCGCACCGGCCTCACGGCCGTGGTGTGGTGCGCGCTGGCGGTCGCGTTTGCCTCGGCCACGCAGGACATCGCGCTCGATGCCTACCGCATCGAGTCGGCCGACGTGCGCCACCAGGGCGCGCTGGCCGCCACCTACCAGACCGGCTACCGCATCGCCATGATCTGGGCCGGCGCCGGCGTGCTGTGGATCGCCGCACGCGCCGAGGTGGCCCCGGCCGTGACCGGGGCTGCGGCCGCCGCACCCGGCGTGCTCTACCAGCAGGCGGCGTGGACCACGGCCTACCTGGTGATGGCCGCGAGCATGCTGGTGGGCGTGCTCACCGTGCTGTTCTCGCGCGAGCCGGTGCATGTGCAGCTGCCGCCGTCGAAGAACGCCGCCGAGTGGCTGCGCAGCGCGCTGGTGGAGCCCTTCGCCGATTTCCTCAAGCGCTATGGCAAGCAGGCCTTGCTGATCCTGGCGCTGATCGGCGTCTACCGCATCAGCGACGTGGTGATGGGCATCATGGCCAACCCCTTCTACGTGGACATGGGCTACACCAAGGACGAGGTGGCGGCGGTCACCAAAATCTACGGTGTGATCATGACCCTGGTGGGCGCCTTCATTGGTGGCGCGCTCTCGCTCAAGCTGGGCGTCATGCGGGTGCTGATGCTGGGCGCCGTGCTCTCGGCGGCGAGCAACCTGCTGTTCGCCTGGCTGGCCGGGCACGGCCACGACGTCACCGCGCTCATCGCCGTGATCTCGGCCGACAACCTGAGCGCCGGCGTGGCGTCGGCCGCCTTCATCGCCTACCTCTCCAGCCTCACCAACGTGAAGTACTCGGCCACGCAGTACGCGCTGTTCAGCTCGATGATGCTGCTGGCGCCCAAGTGGCTGGCGGGCTATTCGGGCGCCTTCGTGGACGCCTACGACTACCCCACTTTCTTCACCGCCACCGCCTTCCTGGGCCTGCCGGTGCTGGTGCTGGTGTGGCTGGCGACGAGGTTGCAGCCGACCAGGACCTGAGCCGGGCGCCATCCTGTCAGCCCTTCGACAGGCTCAGGGCGAACGGGCCTGTGGCCACAGGCGGCATGGCAGTGCGGGTACAGGGTGAACGGGGGATGGGGGAAAGGAAGGCGGGCACCAGGCGAACGAGGGCGCTCCAGGCGTCCATCTCCGAACGAGGACGCTCCAGGCGTTCATCTCCACCCGTTCGGACTGAGCTTGTCGACGCCCTCAGGGAGACGCGGCCCGCACTCCGTTCGGGCCAAGTCCTTCAACAGGCTGCGGACCGGCGCTGTCGAAGCCCTCGGCCTCCAGCCGCGTTTGGAGCGCGCCCTTCTGCACCTTGCCCAGCGCCGTGCGCGGCAGGCCATCCATTCGCACCCAGCGGTGCGGCCATTTGTAGCGCGCCAGACGACCGTCCAGCCAGGCCTGCAGCGGCGCTTCCCACCCTGGTTCGCCCGTCGGTTCACGCAGCACCACCACCGCCGCCGCCACCTCGCCCCAGCGCGTGTCGGGCTGGCCGATCACGGCGCATTCGGCCACGGCCGGGTGCTGCGCCAGCAGGTTCTCGATCTCGGCCGGGTAAATGTTTTCGCCGCCCGAAATGATCATGTCCTTGGCGCGGCCGACGATGGTGAAGCTGCCGTCGTCGGCCTGCCGGGCCAGGTCGCCGGTGTGGAAAAAGCCGTCGGCGTCGAGCGCCGGCTGGTCGGGCCAGTAGCGCTGCACCACGTTCGGGGCGCGCGCGCACACCTCGCCCACCTGACCCGGCGCCACCGGCTGGCCTTGCGTGTCCAGCAACCGGATCTCCACCCCCGGTGCAGGCCAGCCGCAGGAGCCGATGTGGCTGGCGGCGTGCTGTGGCGACAGGGCCATGGAAAACGGGCCCGTTTCCGTGCTGCCGTACACGTTGCACACCGGCACGCCGCGGTCCATGAAGGCCTGCAGCGGTTCGGGCGGCAGCAGGCTGGAGCCGGCCCACACGGCGCGCAGGCTGGTGAGATCGGTGCCCGGCCAACAGGCGTGGGTGGTGAGCGCCTGCAGCGTGGCCGGCACCTGCAGCGTGAGCGTGGGGCGGTCTGCGGCGATGCAGGCCAGCGTGGCAGCGGCGTCGAAGCGGGTCATCAGCAGCACCTGCGCGCCCACCGACAGGGCGGGCAGCGTCTGGATGCACAGGCCACCCACATGGAACAGCGGCAGCGCGGTCAGCACCGTGTCGCGCTCGCTCAGCGCCTGCACCTGCGCGGCGATGGCCATGTTCGCCAGCAGGTTGCGCTGCGTGTGCACGGCGCCCTTGGGGCGCCCGGTGGTGCCCGAGGTGTAGACGAGCAGCACGGGCGCGTCCAGGCGCCCGTCGGCCTGCGCGGGCGCGGCGATGTCGTGGAAGGCGTCGAGCCGGTCGAACGCCGTCACCGCCACCGTGGCCGGTGGCTGGGCCAACCCGCGCACCAGGTCGTGTGCCGCAGAAGAAAAGTGCGCGTCGTGCACCAGCCAGGTGGGTGTGCAGTCCCGCAGCACGTCGGCCCATTCGGCTGGTGAGAGCCGGTGGTTCAGCGGCACGAACAGCGCGCCCAGGCGGGCCAGCGCCAACAGCAGCGCGATCTGGGCCGGGTGGTTGAGGCCGAGCCAGGCCACGCGGTCGCCCGGCTGCACGCCGTGTTGCTGGCGCAGCAGGTCGGCCAGGATGCTCACGCGCCTGGCCAGCGCGGCATACGAGAGTTCGCGCCACACCCCGTCGGCTGCTGCGGGCTCCACCGGTCGGCCCGCTGTCAGGCCTGCCGGTTCGGCATTCAGCCAGCGCAATGCCGGAGCCGCGCCGCGATGTCTGGCCAACTGTTCAAGCAAGGCGCCCAGCGACGGGGCCGGCAGCACCGGTGCAGCAGACTCAACAGATGCAGCGGACGCGGTGGTCCCGGCAGAAGCAGCGGGCGCAGCGGGCAGAGGCAAAGGAGCAGCAGGCGTCATTCACCGAACTTTACGCCAGCCACACGCGGGGCTGACAGGCTTGCCGCACCATCGGTGCTTCTCTTTGACGTGGCTACACTGAAGCGATGAGACCCCAGTTGCTGATGATTGAAGACGATGGCCGCCTGGCCCAGATGGTGGCCGAGTACCTCGGGCAGTCGGGCTATGACGTGGTGCACGCGGCCGATGGCGAGCAGGGGCTGGAGCAGCTGCAGCTCATGCTGCCCGAGCTGATCATCCTGGACCTGATGATGCCCGGCATCGACGGCCTGGAGGTGTGCCGGCGCATCCGTGCCCTGCCCAGCGAGGCGGCGCGCGTGCCGGTGATCATGCTCACGGCCAAGGGCGACCCGATGGACCGCATCATCGGGCTGGAGATCGGTGCCGACGACTACCTGCCCAAGCCCTTCGAGCCGCGCGAACTGCTGGCGCGCATCCGCGCGGTGCTGCGCCGCCGCGGCGAAAGCGGCTCCGGTGCCAGCGCCAGCCGCAGCACACCGACGCTGCGCTTCGGCTCGCTGGAGATCGACCGCGATGCGCGCACGGTGCAGGTGAGCGGGCGCCCGTGCGACCTCACCTCCTACCAGTTCGACCTGTTGGTGGCCATGGCCGAACGGGCCGGGCGCGTGCTCACGCGCGACCAGATCATGGAGGCGGTGCGCGGGCGCGAGCTGGAGGCGTTTGACCGCTCGATCGACGTGCACATCGGCCGCATCCGCAACGCCATCGAGGCCGACAGCAAGGACCCCAAGCGCATCCTCACGGTGCGCGGTGTGGGGTATGTGTTTGCCAAGCAGCAGGAGTAGATGAGGCTCCCCCCAGCGCCGCTTCGCGTCTTCCCCCCGGTGGGGGGACGGCGCACTGTGGCCCGGCGGAGCCGCTTCCACGGTGCCCCTGGGCGGGGATACGTCGCGCCGGTCGAGGTGTGGTGTCCCTCTACGCCGCTTCGCGTCTTCCTCCCGGTGGGGCGGCGTCCGTGCCGGCGAGGTGCGGTGTGATGAAGGGCCTGCTCACCCAGCGCCTGTACCTGCGCATCTGGCTGGCGGTGGTGGCGGCGGTGGCGGTGCTCACCCTGGCGGTGGGCTGGCTGTGGCAGGCTGCGCTGGACCACGAGCGCGAGCAGAACGCCAGCCGCGCGGGGCGCGAGATCGTGCTGCGCAACAGCGCTGGCGAGGTGGTGGGCCAGGCCCCGGCGCGGGCCGTGCGGGTGCCGGGCGAGGCGCTGGAATTCCAGGTCCTCATGAAAGACGGACAGACGCTCTATGTGCAGCTGCCGCGGCCCGGCCGCCCGGCGGGCGCCAGCGGCCCGGGGTCGCGCACCCAGGCCTGGATGCAGACGCCGCAGGGCTTTGCCTGGCTGCTGGGCCTGGTGGCGCTGGCCGTGGCACTCGGCGCCTACCCCATCGTGCGCCGCCTCACCAAGCGGCTGGAGGCGTTGCAGAAAGGCGTGGAGCGCTGGGGCGCTGGCGATCTCTCCACCCGCCTGCCGGTGCACGGGCAGGACGAGGTGGCGTACCTGGCCGCGCGCTTCAACGCCGCGGCCGAGCGGGTGCAGACGCTCATGCAGTCGCACAAGGCCTTGCTGGCCAATGCCTCGCACGAGCTGCGCTCGCCCCTGGCCCGCATCCGCATGGGGCTGGAGTTGCTCGCCACCGACGCCGCCAGTGCCGGCCAGCGCCGTGAGATGGCGCGCAGCATCGACGAGCTGGACCAGTTGATCGACGAGATCCTGCTGGCCAGCCGCCTCGACATGCGCGACGCCAGCGACGTGTCGGCTCTGGGTGCCACCGAAGAGGTGGACCTGGTGGGGCTGGCGGCCGAAGAATGCGCCCGCACCGGCGCCGACCTGGACCTGCCGCCCGGTGTGTTGCCCGTGCTGGTGCAGGGCCACGCCCGCCTGCTGCGCCGTCTGCTGCGCAACCTGCTGGAAAACGCCCGCCGTTACGGGGCGCCCGAAGGGTCCACCACAGACGCAGGGCAGAGCACCACCGCCGATCCCGCCCAGGTGCGTCTGACCATGGGCTGGCGACCCGGTGGCTCTGCCGGGCGCGGCCCGGGGCGCACCCTGGTGCTGGGCGTGGAAGACCGCGGCCCTGGCGTGCCGCCCGACCAGCGCGAGCGGATTTTCGAGCCCTTTTACCGCCTGCCCGGCGCCAGTGAACGCGAGGGCGGGGTGGGTCTGGGCCTTTCGCTCGTCAAGACCATTGCCGAGCGCCACGGTGGGCGGGTGCGCTGCGAGGCGCGGGATGGGGGAGGCGCCCGCTTCGTCGTGGAACTGCCGGCCTGAAGGGAGCCGGCTGGGTGCAGGCATGTCAGGCCCAGGTCAGGCTTGTCGCGGGCCCGTCAAAGTGGCCCAAAAGGGGTTTTATTACCCGTTCAGAATCCTTTCCCAGTCCGCCGCGGGACGGTGAAAACCATTTGATGCAGTGCACAATTATCGGGTTGCTGTCACAACATCCTTTCAAGCATGCGGTGGACAGGGGCTCCGGATCCCGTCAGCCATGTCAGCCGCATGAAGCAGGTTCCCAACGACGTCCTTTCCAGGACTTTTCAAAGCCACCGCAAGGTGGCTTTTTTTTTCGTCTGCCCGGCATCGGGGCACCTGTGCAACGTGTCCCGGGTGCCGCTGGTGCGTCACCACCGCTGAAAACGCAGCGTCCGTGTAGCCGGGGCAGGGGCCAGCAGCGGTCGCCGGCGCTCCAGCCGGACCCGGTGTGGGCGGTTCTCGGTTGCGGTACAACCGCTCCATGACCACACCATTCCTCCCCGGCACCGCACTGTGCCTGACCATGAATCCCTCGGTTGACGTGTCCACCCACGCGCCGAGCGTCGTGCCTGCCGACAAACTGCGCTGCGGTCCGGCGCAGCGCGAACCCGGCGGCGGGGGGCTCAACGTGGCCCGCGTGGTCCAGCGGCTGGGGGGCCAGGCCAGCGCCATCTACCCGGCCGGCGGGCCTGGCGGCGCCTGGTTGGACGCGCACCTGCTGGAGATCGGCCTGCCCGCCCGGCGCATCCCCATTGCGGGTGAAACCCGGGAGAACTTCACCGTGCAGGCGCTGGACTCCGGCGCCGAGTACCGTTTCGTGCTGCCCGGACCCACCCTGAGCGAACCCGAATGGCAGGCCTGCCTCGACGCCATCGACGCCCTGCCCGAACCGCCGGCCTTCCTGGTGGCCAGCGGCAGCCTGCCGCCCGGTGTACCCGCCGATTTCTACGCCCGGGTGACGCAGCGAGCGCGACGCCGCGGCATCCGGGTCATCCTGGACAGTTCGGGGTCGGCCCTGGCCGCGGGCCTGGGCGAGGGCGTGTTTCTCGTCAAGCCCAATCTGCGCGAACTCGGTGAACTGCTGGGGGAAGCGCTGGACCAGCCCGCCCGCTGGCGTGGCGCCGCGCAGCAGCTGGTGGACGCCGGACAGGCCGAGGTGGTGGCGCTCAGCCTGGGCGAACGCGGGGCGCTGCTGGTGACGCGCGACCAGGCCTGGCAGGCCGCGGCGCTGCCCATCACCCTGGCGAGTTCGGTGGGGGCGGGCGACAGTTTCGTGGGCGCCATGACCTGGGCCTTGCAGGCGGGCCTGTCCCTGCCCGACGCCTTTGCCTGGGGCGTGGCCGCAGGGTCCGCCGCGCTGATCACGCCGGGCACTGGCCTGTGCCGGCTGGCCGACATCCAGCGGCTGCGCTCGCAGGTATCGGTACAGGCGCTGGTTCCCTGATCCTGTGGTCTGGAGGCGGCCGCTCGTGGCAGGTTCAGCGGCCCGGGTCGGCGGGCTGGGGCTCGGCGGTGGACCCCGCCCGCGCCGTGTCGCAGGCTTGGCCCATGCGGCGGCACTGCCCGTCGGCTTCGCGCCAGGGGTGCGCGTGGCCCACGCAGCCGGTCTGGCAGATCACGGCCTGCGCGGCCGCCAGGTGCCCGGTGGCGACCCGCTGGGGCGGATGTCCCGTCCGGGCGGTAGGGCGTGGCGTGGCATCCACCACTGCCCTGGCGCCGGGTGCCAGGTCGCCCCCGGCGGGCAGGCCCCACAACACCCGCGTGCGCGCGGCCACCAGTTGCGCGCGCAGACGCATCACCTCGCCTTGCAGTTCGCCCAGTGCCTTTGCATGCGCGTGTTGGAGCTGACCCACGCGGCGCTGCAGTGCGCCCAGCGTTCGCACCAGCACGCCGTGTTCCTGGGCCAGGGACTGCACCCGCGCGAGCGGTGTGTCGGGGCGCCCCTCCCACCGGGTGCTGGCTGCGCCCCGGCTCATTGCAGACCCGCCGCCACCGGGTGCCACAGGGGCGTGGCTTCGCGTGTTCCACCACCCGTGCGATCGATTTCGGTCAGCCAGTGGCTTTGCAGCCGGCTCAGCACCGATTGCATGGGCGCCGACATCTGCGGGTGCTGGGCGAGCGAGCCCAGGTTGCAGACGAGTTTGCGTGCCAGCAGCACACGGCGGGTGCAGAGCGCATCGGTTTGGGCGTAGCCCGTCATGAGCGCCAGCGTCCCCGCGATCAGTGCCTCGGCCGACGGCAACGTGTACGACTCGTCGCCGGGTTCAAATGCACTTGGTTCCATGAACATCTCCTTCGTGACGTGGTGTTTGGCTGGCACAGGGCGACCGGGCACCGATGGCTGGCTGGAGATGTCATTGTATGAGAATGATTCTCATTATCTGTGTGGCCGCGGGTTTTCCGGGTGACGAACGGGCGGAAGACCGACAATGCAGACAGACACCTGTTCTCATCTCCTCATCTCCACCAGAAAGGACTCTCCATGCAAGGCGATCCCCAGGCCATCGGCCACCTCCAGGCCCAGCTCAAGAACGAACTCACCGCCATCAACCAGTACTTCGTGCACTACCGCATGCTCAAGCACTGGGGCTTTGACAAGCTGGCGAAGAAGGAATACGCCGAGTCCATCGGCGAGATGAAGCACGCGGACTGGCTGATGGACCGCATCTTCACGCTCGACGGCCTGCCCAACCTGCAGGACCTGGGCAAGCTCAACATCGGCGAAAACGTACCCGAGATGCTGGGCAGCGACCTGGCACTGGAGCGCGGTGCCCAGGCCACCATCAAGGACGGCATCGCCCACTGCGAAAGCGTGCGCGACTACGTCTCACGCGACCTGCTGCAGAAGATCCTGGACGACACCGAAGAACACATCGACTTCCTGGAAACCCAGCTGGAGCTGATCGACAAGGTCGGGCTGCCCAACTACCTGCAGAGCCAGATGGGCGAGGTCAGCTGAGCCAGAGAGGCGGTGCGGGCGGCAGCCTCCGACGGCCGCCGGATTTTCCGAGGAGCGGTGCTTGTGTGTAGAAATGAGATCAATTATCATTTCCCAACTGTTGAGCCCCTTCCTCTGAACCTTCCGGACTCCTGCCATGATCGTTTGCGTGTGCCGCCGCGTCAGTGACCAGACCATCGCCCGTTGCGCCCGTTCGGGTATGGCCTTTGACGACATCCAGCTGGAATTGGGCGTTGCCACGCAGTGCGGCAAGTGCGAGTCGTGTGCCCGCTCCGTGTGGGACGAGTGCCGCCCGGGTCAATCGGTCGCCCACCTGCACCGGGACCATGCCCCGTCACCAGCGCGCGAAGCCCTCGCCGTCGCCTGACCTGCTTTCGCCGCGGACGACGCGGGGACACCGCTCCAGACGCCCCTTGCGGGCGTTTTTTTACACCTGTTGCTTACCGCCAGGGCTGCCGCGCCGCGGCGCCCGCCGCGCAACCGGGCGAGAACCGTTCACGCCCATTGCCCACGCCCATGTCACAACGATCGCCACTGCCCAGCAGGGTTTTCGGGCTTGGGAAATCCGGTTGGCAGATTTAGAATGTGCAATCCATTTCCACATTGCAATAAGTCGCACCGACAGGAGACACGCCGATGACCGCCGAAAACCAGGACAACAAGCGCGCCGAACTCAAGCGTGCCGCCCTTGAATACCACGAGTTCCCCACGCCCGGCAAACTGGCGATCGCGGCCACCAAGCAGCTCACCAACCAGCGCGACCTGGCCTTGGCCTACTCCCCCGGCGTGGCGGCGCCCTGCGAAGAGATCGTGGCCGACCCCAACAACGCCTTCAAGTACACCAGCCGCGGCAACCTGGTGGCGGTCATCACCAACGGCACCGCCGTGCTGGGCCTGGGCGACATCGGCCCGCTGGCGGCCAAGCCGGTGATGGAAGGCAAGGCGGTGCTGTTCAAGAAGTTCTCGGGCATCGACGTGTTCGACATCGAGATCAACGAGAAAGACCCGGACAAACTGGTCGACATCATCGCCAGCCTGGAGCCCACCTTCGGTGGCATCAACCTGGAAGACATCAAGGCGCCCGACTGCTTCTATGTGGAGCGCAAGCTGCGCGAGCGCATGCACATTCCGGTCTTCCACGACGACCAGCACGGCACCGCCATCGTGGTGGGCGCGGCCATCCTCAACGGCCTGAAGGTCGTGGGCAAAGATCCCAAGACCATCAAGCTCGTCACCTCCGGTGCCGGTGCAGCAGCCCTGGCCTGCCTGGGCCTGCTGGTGAAGCTGGGCATTCCGCGCGAAAACATCTGGGTGACCGACCTGGCCGGCGTGGTCTACGAGGGCCGTACCGAGCTGATGGACGAGGACAAGATCGTCTTCGCCCAGAAAACCGACCAGCGCACCCTGAGTGAGGCCATCGAGGGCGCCGACGTGTTCCTGGGCCTGTCGGCCGGCGGCGTGCTGAAGAAAGACATGGTGGCCCGAATGGCCGCCAAGCCGCTGATCTTCGCCCTGGCCAACCCGAACCCCGAAATCCAGCCGGAAGACGTGAAGGCGGTGCGCGACGACGCCATCATGGCCACCGGCCGCACCGACTACCCGAACCAGGTCAACAACGTCCTGTGCTTCCCCTACATCTTCCGCGGTGCGCTGGACGCCGGCGCGTCCACCATCACCGACGAGATGGAGATTGCCGCGGTGCACGCCATCGCCGAGCTGGCGCAGGCCGAGCAGAGCGAGGTGGTGGCGGCCGCGTATGCCGGCGAGAAGCTGGCCTTCGGCCCCGAGTACCTGATCCCCAAGCCGTTTGACCCGCGGCTCATGATGAAGATCGCGCCGGCCGTGGCACAGGCCGCGGCCGACAGCGGCGTGGCGCTGCGCCCGATCACCGACATGGAGGCCTACAAGCAGCGCCTGCAGAGCTTCGTGTTCGCCTCGGGCACCATCATGAAGCCCATCTACGCGGCGGCCAAGACGGCGCTCAAGAAGCGCGTGGCCTACGCCGAGGGCGAAGAAGAGCGCGTGCTGCGCGCCTGCCAGATCGTGGTGGACGAGAACCTGGCGCGCCCCACGCTGATCGGCCGCCCGGCCGTGATCGCCGAGCGCATTGAAAAGTTCGGCCTGCGCCTGAAGGAAGAGCTGGACTACGACGTGGTCAATGTCGAGCACGACCACCGCTACCGCGACTTCTGGCAAACCTACCACCAGCTCATGGAGCGCCGCGGCGTCACGGCCCAGCTGGCCAAGATCGAAATGCGCCGCCGGCTCACGCTCATCGGCTCCATGCTGCTGCACAAGGGCGAGGTAGACGGCTTCATCTGCGGCACCTGGGGCAACACCCACCTGCACCTGGACTACATCGACCAGGTCATCGGCAAGCGGCCGCAGGCGCAGTGCTACGCCGCCATGAACGCCCTGATGCTGCCAGGCCGCCAGGTGTTTCTGGTGGACACGCACATCAACTACGACCCCTCGGCCCAGCAGCTGGCCGAGATCACCATGATGGCCGCGCGCAAGATCATGCGCTTCGGCATCACGCCCAAGGCCGCGTTGCTGTCGCACTCCAACTTCGGCTCCAGCAACCAGCCCAGCGCCGTGAAGATGCGCGAAACGCTGGTCATCCTGCAGAAAGAGGCGCCGTGGCTGGAGGTGGACGGCGAAATGCACGGCGATGTGGCGCTCGACGCCTCGGCGCGGATGAACATGATGCCGCGCTCCACCCTGGAGGGTGATGCGAACCTGCTGGTCTGCCCCAACATCGACGCCGCCAACATCTCCTACAACCTGCTCAAAACGGCCGCCGGCGGCAATATTGCCATCGGCCCGATGCTGCTGGGCGTGGGCAAACCGGTGCACATCCTCACCGCGAGCGCCACGGTGCGGCGCATCGTGAACATGACCGCGCTCACCGTGGCCGAAGCAAACGTGCAGCGGTAAGCCTTGCCATAAAAGCAAGCACTAACTTTTGAAGGTTGTGCAGCTGTCGTCCATGCCTGTTTTTTCAGCATCCGCTTGCATTTTTACAACGCTTCAGGCACACTAGCGGACTTCGATTTCAGGGTTAACCCGCCCACAGAATGTACCGAAAAAGCATTGCTTTCAGGTGATTCTGAGGCGGGTTGATTTCATCAGGAGCGGCGATTTTCATGGATCTGAAACGGGTCCGGCCAGGTGCGAGGTTGGGTTGGGGTTGGGGGGCCAGACGGGCGGCAAACGCTCTGGTGGCCGTGGTCATGGCAGGAGGCTTGGGCACCGTTTGGGTGCAGGCACGCGCTCCAGCGACCCCCGCCACCACGCTCCCCGGATCGGCTGTTGCCTCGCTGGCGGTGAGCAGCCTGCCCGTGCAAGGGCAGCAGGTGATGCAACAGATACGCGACGGGGGGCCGTTCCGGTATGAGAAAGACGGCACGGTGTTCGGCAACCGCGAACGCCGGCTACCAGGAGAGAAACGGGGTTTTTACCGAGAGTACACCGTGCCCACCCCGGGCCTGAGCCATCGGGGTGCCCGGCGGATCGTGTGTGGCGGACTCAAGCCTCGTGCACCTGATGCGTGTTATTACACCGAAGACCACTACACCAGCTTCCGGCTGATCGTGGAGTGATCGGGGTGTTGAATGGATTTTTAACTTTGACCTTAGAAAGAGACGCGGAGATGGACACGCCACTTCGTAACGTACGCCCCAATATCGTTCAGTCGATTCGCGCCTATGGCGTGAAAGACCTGCAGGCTGCGGCCGAGCAATTGGGCCACCACTTTCTGTACGCCAACCTGGCCAAGGCCCAGAGCAAACAGGACGTGCTGGAGCTGATCGCCGCCCAGTACACCCTGCCGGCCCACTTCGGGAAGAACTTTGACGCGCTGTACGACTGCATGACCGACATGGTGCACAAGTCCGGTCCGCAGACGGGCTTCATCGTGGTGCTGGAGCACATCCCGGCCCACGCGAAGTTCGACAAGGAAGCGCGCGAGCAGCTGCTCGACATTTTCCGCGACACCGCCGACTACTGGAGCGATCGCAAGATCCCGTTCCGCTGCTTCTACTCGTTCTCGGTGGCACGCGCACCCAAGGGCGAAGAGCCGATTGAAGTCGAGAGCGAAGAGCCGATGCCGACCGACAAGCTGCTCGACGTGAGCCCCATGGCCCTGCGCATGAGCAGCCCGTTCAACGCCGGGTACTGGCTGAGCGCTGCCTGAGCGAGCCCACGCTCACGCCGCAGGGACTTAGTCCACCTTCGGCGTCCCCCCTCAAGGGGGCCACACGGGTGGTCTGGCCAAGACTGGGCCACCGCTGCCCTTGACGAGTTCAAAGCCGCTGCGTCGCAGCGGCTTTTTTCACGCCTGCGCGCCGGTGGGCTGCACGGCCTGGCACAGCGCCACGTATTCGTGCACCGGGACTTCCTCGGCGCGGCGCTGCACGTCGAATGTGCCGGAAAAGCCGCGCGCATCGAGCCACTTGCCGAGCGTGTTGCGCAGGATCTTGCGGCGCTGGCTGAAGGCGGTCTGCACCAGCTCGCCGTAAAGCCGCAGGTCGATCGCTGGCGGCTGGGCCAGCGGCACCATGCGCACGATGGCGCTGTCGACCCGTGGCGGGGGATCAAAACTCTCGGGTGGCACGAACAGCACGTTGTCCATCGCGTAGCGCCACTGCAGCATCACGGACAGGCGGCTGTAATCGGATGACGCGGGCGTGGCCACCATGCGGTCGATCACCTCCTTCTGCAGCATGAAGTGCTGGTCCTGCACCACGGCCACATGGTCGAGCAGGTGGAACAGGATCGGGGTGGAAATGTTGTAGGGCAGGTTGCCGACGATCCGGAGTTTTGGCGTCCCCGGGCTCCGCCGCTGCGCGGGTCGCTGCTCCTCCAGGGGGCTGACATGGCCTGGGGGTGGCCCGGCGGGCCCGTTGCCATCGGAGGCCACGCCACAGAGGCGCTCGGCCAGGGCGGTGAAATCCACCTTGAGCACGTCGGACTCGATCACCTGCAGCTGCGCGTGGTGGCGCAGCCGGGCGGCCAGGTCGCGGTCCAGCTCGATCACGTGGAGGTGCCCGAGCCGCTCCACCAGCGGCTGGGTCATGGCGGCCAGGCCGGGGCCGATCTCGACCATGGCGTCGCCGGGCTGCGGTGCAATGGCCTCGACGATGGCCTCGATCACCGACGCGTCGGTCAGGAAGTGCTGGCCGAAGCGCTTGCGTGCGATGTGCGGCTTCATGCCGGGCGCTCCGGGTGGGCGCGGTGCGCGGTCACGGGCGGGCCGCTTCGCGGTATTCGACGAAGGCGCGGCCGCGCACGTCCTGGGCCCAGCTCACCAGCGCCTCATCGGCCTTCTGCTCGCGCACCAGACCTCGCACGATGTCGCGCTGCTCGCGCGTTGTGAGCGCGGTGTCCCGGCGCTCGTCGACCCGGATCAGGTGGACGCCGAAACGCGACACCAAAGGCGGCGAGATGTCCCCCACCCGCAGGGCGTTCATCGCCTCTTCGAACTCGGGCACGAACTGGCCGGGGCTGGCCCAGCCCAGGTCGCCGCCTTCGCGGGCCGAGCCGTCCTGGCTGTGCTCGCGCGCCAGTGCCGGGAAACTGCCCTGGCCGTTGATGATCTGCTGGCGGAATTCGTTCAGGCGGGCCGCGGCGGCCTCCGTGCTGAGCTGCGGGGAAGGGCGCAGCAGGATGTGGCGCGCCCGGGTCTGGGTCACCACCATGTCGGGCAGGCCAGCCTGGCGCTTCTCCAGCACCTTGAGCACGTGAAAGCCGGCCGCGCTGCGCAGCGGGCCGGCGATGGCGCCCGCCGGCAGGGCCTGCGTGGCCTCGACAAACAGGCTGGGCAGCCGGTCGGCCGGGCGCATCCCGAATTCGCCGCCGGCAGCGCCCTCGGGCGCCTCGGAAAACTGCCGCGCGAGCAGCGAAAAGTCGTTGCCGCTGCGGGCGCGGTCGGCCACGTCCTGTGCCCGGGCCTGCAGCGCCCGGATGCGGTCCTCGCTGGCGTCTTCGGGCACCAGGATGAGCACATGGGCCAGGTTGAGTTCGAGGTTGCCGATCTGGGTGCTGTTTTGGCGCTCGCGGATGAAATCGTCGATGTCGGCCTCGGTCACGCGCACGCGCGACTCGACTTCGCGCTCGCGCACGCGCTGCAGCAGGATCTGGTTGCGCAGCTCGCTGCGCAGGCGGCTGATGTCGATGCCCTCGGCGTTCACCCGGCGCCGGAATTCCTCCAGCGTCATCTGGTTCTGTGCCGCCACCGACTGCTCGGCCTGGGCCAGCGTGGCCTCGTCCACCCGGATGCCGACCTCGGCCGCCTGCTGCAGCTGCGCACGTTCGTTCACCAGCTGTTCGAGCACCTGGCGCGCCAGCTCGTCGCGCGGGGGCATGGCCCCACCCTGCTGGGCGATCTGCTGCTCGATGCGCAGCAGTCGCTGGCGCACGTCGTGGTTGGTGATGGGCTCGGAGTTCACCAGCGCGACGATGTAGTCGGCGGTACGCGGTTCATTCGTCGGGGCTGCGCTGCGCTGGGTGTTCAGCGGAGAGCCCAGCTGCGTGGAGGGCCGCAGGGCCTGGGCTTGTGCGCCACTCCACACCAGCGGCAGGCACAGCAGCAGCGCGGCCAGATGGGGCCGGCGTGAAGACATCGGGAGGTGATCAGTCATAGTGTTGGAACCGGCTCGGCGGGTTGATTTCTTCGCGCAGGTACTGGTAGCGGGGCACATTGTCTCGGAGCGTCTGCAGCGGGTTGGACCCGATCCGCGAGAAGCCGGTGAATTCGAGCTGGAACAGCACACGCTGGTTGGCGCTGGCCGTGCTGCGCTGCAGCCGCTCCACCACCACGCGGCCCAGCCAGCAGCCGCCATCGTACTCAAAGCCCGCCAGCAGATCGACCACCTTGCGGTCGGGCACGCTGTAATTGATGCGGCCCACGCTGTACCACTGGCCGGGGCCCAGTGCCTGCGCACCCGGCCTGCGCTGCGCCGGGGTGCCCCACAGGTCGTTCAGGGGCCACTGCCAGCCGATGTCGAACTGCTCGCTGGCCCCGCGCTGCAGGCGGTAGGCGGCGCTCAGCACGCGGAAGGGGCTTGGGGTGTAGCGGCCGCTGAGCGTGGTGCGCACGGATTCCCGGTCTTCCGGGCGAAACTGCACGTTGGCGTCGAGCGTCCAGCGCGGGTCCCACTGCATGCGCGCGCCCACCAGCACATCGCTGAGCCGGTTGGTGATGGCGCTGCAGCCGGCCTGGCTGGGCGAGGCACAGTCGGCGGGGGGCAGGGTCACCTGCTGGTCGCGCAGCAGGAAGCGCTGGGCCAGCCCCAGCCGCAGCACCTCGACGCCCGTGCCGGGGTCGAGCAGACGCGAAGTGGCGCCCACCGTGACCGAGCGCGTGTCGGAAATGCGGTCGTGGCCGCCGAATGCGTTCTCGGTGTAGATGGAAGCGAAGTTGAAATCGTTGGCTGCCGAGTCGTAATTGGGCAGCAGCGCCTGGTTGCGGTAGGGCGTCCAGGTGAAGAAAGCGCGGGGCTCCAGCGTCTGGATGAAGGCTCGGCCGAAATAGTCGGCGTCCCGCTCCAGCACCAGGCCGCTGTCCAGGCTCAGCGTCGGCAGGGTGCGCGACAAGCTCTGGGGGCGGTCCGCACGCAGGCTGTCCAGGCGGTACTGCGCGGTGTGCAGCCGCGCGCGCGGCTGCACGAACCAGCCGGGCGTCTGCCAGCGCCGGGTGAGGTCGGCCACGGCCAGGCTGCGGGTGCCATTGAGGCGATCCAGACCGCCGATCGAGTCGGCGCGGAAGCGGGTGGTTTCGGTCTGCACCGACCAGTCCCAGTTCCCGCCCAGCCCCGCCAGCGTGTCGTCGCTGCGCGCATAGCGCAGCGCCAGCGAGGGCAGGCGGTCGTAGGGCGGGGTGATGGGGGCGGCCGTGTCCTGCAAGGTCTGCCACTGGTAGGCCCCGGCGCTGATCGACCACGGGCCCTGCCCCCAGTTCAGCGCCGCTTCGTTGGCCAGCAGGCGGCTGGTGAGCGAAGTGCTGGAACGCGGGAAATCGCGCCAGTAGTCGTCGTCGCTCACGCGGTTCAGGTTCAGGCGCAAACCCATGGCCCCGCTCAGGCCGAGCCCGCGCAGCGTGTCCGGCAGCGCCAGGCGCTGGTCGTGCTGCACCGCATAGCCCCAGCGGTCCCGGTCGCGCAGCTTGTCCGACGGCATGTAGGCGGCCCGCAGGCGGCCGTTGTACGCCGGCTGCAGGTAGCGGAATTCACCGGCCAGGTCCACGCCGCGCTTGCTCATGAGCGTGGGGTAGAGCGTGGCGTCGAAGTGGGGCGCCAGGTTCAGGTAATAGGGCAGCGTGAGTTCCAGGCCGCTGATGTTGTCCAGGTTGATGGTCGGCGGCAGCACGCCCGACTTGCGCTTGTCGGTCAGCGGAAAGCTCAGGTAGGGCGCGGCCAGGATCGGCACGCCCTTGAACTCCAGCACGCCCCCGGTGGCCAGACCCACCTCTTCGATGTTGTCGATCTCGATGCGCTGGGCGCGCACCAGCCAGTCGGGCATCCAGCGCTCGCCGGGCGTGCGCGGGCAGGTGGAATAGCGCGCGTCGTGTGCGACCAGGTGGTCCTTGTCGAGGAAATCCACCCGGCTGGCGTCGCCCAGGCCTTCGTTCTTCAGCAGCGAGAAGGACGGCTGGGTGAAAGTGCCCTTGCCGGTGTCCACATTGATCTGCAGCTCGGGGCCTTCGAAGCGGTTGCCGTTGCTGTTGATCAGCACCTGGCCGGTGGCCTGCGCCTCGCTGTCGCGGGTGTCGAACTGCAGGCGATCGGCCTTGATCACCGTGCCGTGGCGGCGCAGCTCGGCCTCGCCTTCGACCACGGTGAGTGCATCGGTCTGGCCGGTGATGCGCTCGCCCGACACAAACGTGGGTGCCTGCTGGCGCGCGGCTTCGGGCAGCGATTCCTGCAGCAGCGGGCTGCTCCTCAAGGGCACGCCCGCGGGATGCCCGTCAGGGGCGCTGGTCTGGGCCCGGACCGGCGCGCTCAACACCGCCCAGGCCAGCACCGCCAGCAGGCCCTGCACCGCCCGGGCCACCGGTGCGGGAGCGACGCAGGGCGCGGTGGCGCAGGCCAGGGCGCTCGGCGGGCGGAACGGGAGGGAGCGGCGGTTCAAGGCAGTGGGCTCGGGTGGGGTGGCTGCCTGGCCACCCGCGGGGTGCGGCGACAACGGAGCCAGGATGGTGGATGCGGGTGGGACAACGCAAGCGGCATGGGATTCGGCGCCTCGGTGCTGCGTTCCCGGCGGCTGCAGACGGGTTTGTAGAATCTGCGGCGATTATCCTATGCCCACACAGCGGTTGTCGCTGTGCCTTCCCCCACGCCCATGACCCCGAACCAACCGCCAGTCCTGTGGGCCGATCCCCAGCGCGAAGCCGCCTTCCACGCCTGGCTGGCGCCCCTGGCCATCCGCCACGGACTGCGTGCGCAGAGCCTGCGCCCCGCCTCGGCCGACGCCAGCTTTCGCCGCTACCTGCGGCTCGACACCGCCAGTGGTGCGAGCGTGATCGTGATGGACGCGCCGCCAGCGCAGGAAAACTGCCGCCCCTTCGTCGAGGTGGCCCGGCTCATGCGCGACGCGGGGCTGCTGGTGCCCGAGGTGCTGGCCTGGGACGAGCCGCAAGGCTTCATGCTGCTGAGCGACCTGGGCAACCAGACCCTGCTCGACGTGATCGACCCCGACAACGCCCCGGCCCAGCACGCCCGCTACATGGCCGCGCTGGACAGCCTGCTGGCCTGGCAGCTGGCCAGCCAGCCTGGCGTGCTGCCGCCCTACGACGACGCGCTGCTGCGCCGCGAGCTGCAGCTGTTCCCCGACTGGTACCTCGACCGGCACCGCCAGACCGTGCTGAACGAGCAGGAAGCGGGCGTGGTGAAAAAGGCCTTCGACAGCATCGTGCGCCACAACCTGGCCGCGCCCAGCGTGTACGTGCACCGGGATTTCATGCCTCGAAATCTGATGATGCCGAGGCAGGCGGGCGCCACGGCCGCGCAGCAGCTCGGCGTGCTCGATTTCCAGGACGCCGTCTACGGCCCCATCACCTACGACATCGCCAGCCTGATGCGCGACGCCTTCCTGAGCTGGGAAGAGGACTTTGTCATCGACGTCACCATCCGTTACTGGGAAAAGGCCCGCAAGGCCGGCCTGATGGACTTCGAGGACTGGCACAGCGACTTCGGCGCCTTCTACCGTGCCGTGGAATGGATGGGCCTGCAGCGCCACCTGAAGGTGGCCGGCATCTTCGCCCGGCTCACGCTGCGCGACGGCAAGCCCCAGTACCTGGCCGATGCGCCGCGCTTCATCCACTACATCCGCAACACCGCGCACCGCTACCGCGAGCTCGGTCCCTTCCTCAAGGTGATCGACCGGGTGGAGGGCTTCGAAGCCGCTTCCGGCTACGCCTTCGGGCGCGTCTGAAGCGACCCCCATGCCCCGCTTCCACTGCCCCGTGCCGCTGCTGGCGGGCATTGCGCTGAACCTGCCGCCCGGCGCCGCGCGCCATGTGCAGGTGCTGCGCCTGCAACCCGGCGCGGTGATCACGCTGTTCAATGGCGAGGGCGGCGAGTGGGACGCCACCGTCACCCACATGGGCCGCAGCGAGGTGGGCGTACAGCTCGGCGCGCACCGCGCCACCGAACGGGAAAACCGCCGGGCCGTGCACCTGGCCGTGGGCATGCCCGCCAACGACCGCATGGACTGGCTGGTGGAGAAAGCCACCGAACTCGGGGTGCACAGCATCCAACCGCTGCACACCGCCCACAGCGTGCTGCGCCTGAACGGCGAGCGCGCCACCAAAAAACAGGCGCACTGGCAATCGGTGGCGGTGGCGGGCTGCGAGCAGTGCGGGCGCAACCGCGTGCCCACGGTGGACCCCGTGGCCGACTTCCCGGCTTGGCTGAAGAACCAGGCCGCCGCGCCATCGGCCACGCCGCTGCTGCGCTGTGTGCTCTCGCTCGCCCCCGATACGCAGCCCCTGGCCCAGGCACTGGCCGCGGCAGCGCCCGATGTGCCCGTGTTGTTCCTGAGCGGGCCTGAAGGCGGCCTCAGCCCGGCCGAAGACGCGGCCGCGCGCGCCGCCGGCTTTGTGCCCGTGACGCTCGGCCCGCGCGTGCTGCGCGCCGAAACCGCGGCCCTGGCGGCCCTGGTGCTGGCGGGCAGCTGAGCACAGAAGCCCCGCTGACCGGGCAGCTGGCGCGAGGCCGCTGTATAAACAGCGGCTTATGAATAAGAACCTCTGGCTGCTGGCCGCCGCACAAGGCCTGTTCCTCACCAACAACGTGGTCTTCATCGCCATCAACGGGCTGGTGGGCCTGTCGATGGCGCCGCTGGGCTGGATGGCCACCTTGCCAGTGATGGGGTATGTGGTGGGCGGCGCGCTGTCCACGCCACTGGTGGCGCGCACGCAGAGCGCACTGGGGCGCAAGGCCTCGTTCCAGATCGGCTTGCTGGTGGCCTTTGCGTCCGCCCTGCTGTGCTTCTGGGCCGCGGTCGACAAGAACTTCTGGCTGCTGGTGAGCGCCACCGTGGTCGCGGGCTACTACAGCGCCAACGGCCAGCTCTACCGCTTTGCCGCTGCCGAACTGGCCGCGCCCGACTTCCGCGAAAAAGCGGTGTCCCTGGTGCTGGCCGGCGGGCTGGCCGGTGCGGTGCTCGGACCCAACCTGGCCAGCCGCACGCGCAACCTCTTCGAGGTGCCGTTTGCCGGCGCTTACCTGGCACTGGCGGCCGTGGCCCTGCTGTCGATGCTGGTGATGGCCTTGCTGCGCTTTCCGCCCCTGCCGCCGAAACAGGCGAACGCCGCGAAGGGCCGCCCCCTGTCGGTGATCATGCGACAGCCGGTGTTCATCGTCGCCGCGGCCGGCGCGGCCCTGGGCTACGGGGTGATGAACCTGCTGATGGCGGCCACCCCGCTGGCCATGCAGGTGTGCGGCTTCGCCTTCGACGACGCCGCCATGGTGCTGCAGTGGCATGTGGTCGGCATGTTCGCACCCGGCTTCTTCACCGGTCACCTCATCAAGCGCTTCGGCACGCTGACCATCATGGGCGTGGGTGTGGCGCTGAACCTGGCCTGCATCGCCATCGCGCTCTCGGGCGTGGAGCTGCACCAGTTCCTGATCGCGCTCTTCCTGCTCGGCGTGGGCTGGAACTTCCTGTTCACCGGCAGCACCACCCTGTCGCTGCAGGCCTACCGGCCAGAAGAGAAAGACCGGGCGCAGGGTGCCATCAACTTCTTCGTCTTCGCCACCATGGCGCTGACCTCGTTTGCCTCTGGCGCCCTGGTCACCACCCAGGGCTGGCAGTGGCTGAACGTGGGCTCGCTGCTGCCGGTGGCGCTCACAGGCGCGGCGCTTGCCTGGCTTGCGTGGCGGCGCAGCCCTGCCCAGAATGCGGTCTGATCCTGCGGCCGCCGGCCGGGGGGCACGCACCTCTCCACTTCAAGGAACGCACGCATGGGACTGATGGACGCACTGATGGGAGCCGCTGGCCAGGCCGCTCGGGACGCGCTGCAAGGGCAGGGCACGGCAGCGGGCGGCATGGGGGCCGGCGCAGGCCCGGGCGTGGGCGGGCTGGACCCGCAGATGCTGATCGGGCTGTTGAGCACGCTGCTGAACCAGGCCGGGGGCCTGCAGGGCTTGCTGGCCAAGCTGCAGGCGGGTGGGCTGGGCGAGGCCGTGCAGTCGTGGGTGGGCACGGGCCCCAACCAGGCGGTGTCGCCCGATCGGCTGAACGACGCGCTGGGGCCGGATCTGATGGGCATGGTCGCCCGCCAGCTGGGTGGCAACAGCCAGGCGGCCGGTGGGTTGCTGGCCGCGCTGCTGCCGCAGCTGGTGGACCAGCTGACGCCGCAAGGCCAGCTCCCGGCCGACAACGGCATGGGTGCGCTGGGCGCCTTGCTGGGTGGTTTCGGGGGGGCGGGCGGTGAGGGGGGCGCTGGCACGGGCGCCGGCCAGCTCATGGGCGCGCTGGGCAGCCTGTTGGGCCGGCGCTGACCCCAGCGCTTCTGCCCACCCGCCGCGGACGGCGTGACCCCGCCAGTTCAGGCTGGCACGAGCCGGTTCAGCCAGCCGCGCAGCGTGGTGAACACCTCGGAGGGGTCTTCCTCATTGAAGATCTCGTGGTACAGCCCCTCGAAGCAGCGGCTGGTGAGCACGGTGGCCGGCGCCTGCTGGGCGAAGGCCTGGCTGCCCGCCGGGCGCACCAGCGCGTCGGCGCCGGCGTACATGAGCAGCGTGGGCACGGTCCAATGCGGCGCCGCCGCCAGCACGCGTGGCCCGTTCTGTTCGATGAAGCGGGCCAGCCGGGCCGAGATGCGGTCGTGCACCAGGCGGTCGCGCTGGTAGGCGTCGACCACGGCGGTGCTGTGGGAAATCTTGCGCACATCCAGCCCGTTGGACAGGGCGAAATTGGGTGCCCAGCGGTACAGCAGCGACACCAGCTGCTGCTGCACGACGCCCATTCCAGCGTCCAGCGCCGGGGAGGACAGCACCAGGGCGTCCACCGGCGCCAGCCCGCGCTGCACGAAGCTCGACGCCACCAGCCCACCCATGCTGTGCCCCATGAGGATCAGCGGACAGGCCCAGGGCTCGGCGATGTGGCGCCGGGTGTCGTCCAGCACCTCGGCCAGGTCGTCCAGCAGCGCGTCGTCGCTGGGCAGCGCACCGCGCCCCCCGCCCGAATCGCCATGGCCGCGCTGGTCGTAGGCGCGCACGCAGAAGCCCCATTCGTTCAGGCGGTCGGCCACCGGGTCGTAGCGCCAGGCGTGTTCGCCCAGGCCGTGCACGATCAGCACCACGCCGCGGGGCCGCCAGCGCATCGGCAGCGGCCAGTCGTACAGGGCCAGGTTCAGGCCATCGCGCAGCGTGAAAGGCGCCTGGGTGGTGTCGGACATGGCCGGCGGCGGGGGCGCGTCAGGGCATGCGGGCGATGACCTGCGCCACCGTGGCCGTGAGGCGCTGCGCGTAGTCCAGGTGCAGGAATTCGTTCGGGCCGTGGGCGTTGCTCTTGGGGCCGAGCACGCCGCAGACCATCATCTGCGCCTTCGGGAAGCCCTGGCTGAGCATGTTCATGAGCGGGATGGTGCCGCCCTGGCCGATGGTGCCGCAGCCGGCCCCGAAGTGGGCCGTGGAGGCCTGCTGCAGCGCCTGCTCGAACCAGGGCGACGTGGTCGGCGCGTTCCAGCCGCTGGCCGCGCCTTCGCCCTCGAACGTCACCTTGGCCTGGTAGGGCGCGTTGTCTTCCAGCAGGGCCTTGAGCTGCTGCACCGCCTGCGGCGCGTCCACCAGCGGGGGCAGGCGCAGGCTGAGCTTGAAAGCGGTGTAGGGGCGCAGCACGTTGCCGGCGTTGCGCAGCTCGGGAAATCCGTCGGCGCCGGTGACCGACAGGGTGGGGCGCCAGGTGCGGTTGAGCAGGGCCTCGACCGGGTCGGTGGTGGTGGGCAGCGCGAACACGGTGGAGCCGCCGCAGTCGTGGTGCGCCCAGGGGAAGCGCTTGTGGATCTCGTCGCCCAGGATGGCGGCGGTGGCGCGCGCCTGCTCGACGCGCTCGGTGGGCACCTCGCAGTGGAAGCTGGCCGGCAGCAGGCGGCCGGTGGCGCTGTCCTCCAGGCGGTCCAGCACCTGGCGCATGATGCGAAAGCTCGAGGGCACCAGGCCCGAGGCGTCGCCCGAGTGGATGCCTTCGGTGAGGATCTCCACCTTCAGCACGCCGCTGGCCATGCCGCGCAGGCTGGTGGTGAGCCACAGCTGGTCGTAGTTGCCGGCGCCGCTGTCCAGGCAGATCACCAGGCCCACGTCGCCCAGGCGGGTGCGCAGCGCGTCCACATAGGGCAGCAGATCGCCCGAGCCGCTTTCCTCGCAGGTTTCGATCAGGCCGACGATGCGCGGGTGCGCCGCGCCCTGGGCCTTCAGTGCCTGCAACGCGGCGATGCTGGCGTAGACCGCGTAGCCGTCGTCGGCGCTGCCCCGGCCGTAGAGCTTGCCGCCGTCGATCTTGGGCGTCCAGGGGCCCAGGTCGCTGCGCCAGCCGGTGAATTCGGGCTGCTTGTCCAGGTGGCCATACATCAGCACGGTCTGGCCCGAGGCTGGCGCCGGCGTGCCGTCGCGCCCGGCACTCGCCGGCACCTCGAAGAACAGCACCGGCGTGCGCGGGCGGCCGTGGGCGTCGTTCAGGCGGATCACCTCCAGCGTCAACCCTGGCACCTGCTGCGCCGCCACCCAGTCGGCAGCGGACTGCAGCACGCGGTCGAGCAGGCCGTGCGCGGCCCAGTCGGGATCAAACGCGGGTGACTTGGCCGGCACCTCGATGTAGCGCACCAGTTCGGGCACGATGGACCCGGACCAGGCCGCGTTCACATGCGACTGCAGCGCGGCGGGTTCCAGGGCGGGCGTGGCGTGGGGCAGGCGGGCGTTCATCGGCGTTCTCCAGACGGCGGGTGGGCATGGCTTTTCAGTATAGGCACGCACGGGTTCACCCGGCCATCGGGTTGGCACATCCCCCTTCAACAGGGCTCAGGCCAGCGCCTGGCCGGCACGGCCCGAGAGACGGAACACCTGCACCACCTCGGCCAGGCGCGTGGCCTGGTCCTTCAGGCTCGCGGCCGCGGCCGCGCTTTCCTCCACCAGCGCGGCGTTTTGCTGCGTCATCTGGTCGAGCTGGTTCACGGCGGTGTTCACCTGGCCGATGCCGTTGCTCTGCTCGGTGGCGGCGGTGGTGATCTCGGCGATGAAGGCCGACACCTTGTCGGCGTTGGCGACGATCTCGCCGATGGTGTGGCCCGCCTCGGCCACCAGGCGCGAGCCGACCTCGACGCGCTCCACGCTGGCGCCGATGAGCGCCTTGATTTCCTTGGCCGCCTCGGCGCTGCGCTGCGCCAGGTTGCGCACCTCGCCGGCCACCACCGCAAAGCCGCGGCCCTGCTCGCCGGCGCGCGCCGCTTCCACCGCGGCGTTGAGCGCCAGGATGTTGGTCTGGAAGGCGATGCCGTCGATCACGCCGATGATGTCGCTGATCTTGCGGCTGCTGTGGTTGATCTCGTCCATGGTGGCGACCACCTGGCCCACGACCTGACCGCCGCGCGCCGCGACGGCTGCATTGGCCACCGCCATCTGGCTGGCCTGGCGGGCGGCGTCGGCGCTCTGGCGCACGGTGCCGTTGATCTGCTCCATGCTGCTGGCGGTCTGCTGCAGGCTGCTGGCGGCCTGTTCGGTGCGGATGGACAGGTCCTGGTTGCCCGAGGCGATCTGCGCGCTGGCCGTGCCGATGCCGTCAGACGTGCTGCGCACCTCGCCCACGATGCGCGCCAGCGCGCCCTGCATGTTCCCCAGCGCCTGCGTCAGGCGCGAGAGCTCGTCCCGCCCTTCGGACACCACGGTCTGCGTGAGATCCCCCTGGGCGATGGCCGTGGCCACCTGTTGCGCCTGGTCCAGCGGGCGGCAGATGCTGCGCATGTTGGCCAGCGTCGTGGGCACCACCACCAGCGCCGCCAGAGCGACCGCCAGGCCGAACAGCCACAGCGTCTGCTGGCTGGTGGCCTGCTCCTCGACCTGCAGGCGGACCGCCTCGGCCTGGATGAGCTGCTCGATGCGCTTCATGTCGGCCAGCAGCGTGTCGTATTGCTCATGGGCCCGGGCCAGCATGCGGTTGGCCACGGTGGCGCTGTCGTAGCCGCCGTCCTTGATCTGCGCCACCACCGGCTCCACCGCGGTCACATAGTTGCCCAGGCGTTGCTGCACCGTGCGCAGCAGGACGTTGTCGTCGTCTTCCTCGCCGGCCAGCATCAGGACGATGTGCTTGTGCACGTCGGCGTGCGCCTTCTCCCACCGCAGGTGGGCCAGCGAGAGCTGCTCGGGCGACTCGTAGTGGATCACCATGTCTTTCTCGAAACGGCTCACGTCGGCCAGCGCCACCCGCAGGTGCGACAGGATGACGGTCTCCTGGAACGCGTGGTGCGCAAATTCCTGGCTGAGGTGGTGCAGGCGCTGCATGCCCCACAGGCCGGTGCCGCCCACCATCACCAGCAAGGCCAGCACCACGCCGATGGCCCCGAGCATGCGGGTGCGGATGGAAAACTGGCGCATCAGGTGCTTGAGTTCCATGGGAAGCTCCGGTTCAGGTCGGCGTTGCCGCGGGGTGGATGGGCTCAGGCGTGGCGCAGCGAAGCGCCCGGCTTGAACACCAGAATCGCTTGCGTCAGGTTCGCTGCCTGCTCGCGCAGGCTCTCGGCCGCGGCGCTGCTCTGCTCCACCAGGGCCGCGTTCTGCTGTGTCATCTGGTCAAGCTGGTTCACCGCGGTGTGGATCTGGCCGATGCCGCCCGACTGCTCGGACGAGGCCGCGGTGATCTCGCCAATGATGTCGGCCACGCGCTGCGCGTTGGCCACCACCTCGTCGATGGTGCTGCCGGCCTCGGCCACCAGGCGCGAACCGGCTTCGACGCGGTTCACGCTGTTGCCGATGAGCGTCTTGATTTCCTTGGCGGCTTCGGCACTGCGCTGTGCCAGGTTGCGCACCTCGCCAGCCACCACCGCAAAGCCGCGGCCCTGCTCGCCGGCACGCGCCGCTTCCACCGCGGCGTTGAGCGCCAGGATGTTGGTCTGGAAGGCGATGCCGTCGATCACGCCGATGATGTCGCTGATCTTCTTGCTG